>Ga0209653_1001969_pt1 | contig 15674 bp, 10 predicted proteins | sample SaaInl6LU_22_DNA_FD_184644 | JGI IMG/M metagenome (GOLD analysis project Ga0209653, IMG submission 184644) | Marine microbial communities from expanding oxygen minimum zones in the Saanich Inlet - ESP_116LU_22_DNA (SPAdes) (version 2) | ecosystem: Environmental > Aquatic > Marine > Intertidal... | reverse complement strand
GAGGAACTTCTTTGGCTTTTTCTCTAAAATAAATCTCCATGTGTTGTGCATTTTGCATTAAATTTTGAGTTTCTAAAACCTCCAAAACACTAAGAGTCGCAGCGCAAGCCAAATGATTTCCTCCAAAGGTTGTTCCCAAAAGTCCATAAGAGGCCTGAATTTCTGGATGAATTAAAATTCCACCAACAGGAAATCCGTTACCCATACCTTTGGCCATGGAAATAATGTGTGGCGTAATTCCATGTTTTTGAAAAGCAAAAAAATCACCGCTTCGCCCAAATCCAGATTGTACCTCATCAGCAATCAGTACGGCGCCATAAGTTTTGCAAAGTGTTTCTAGTCCTTGATAAAACGCTGTCGTACTTTGATCTAATCCACCTACCCCTTGAATACATTCAATAATAATGGCGCAAGTATTTCCTTTTTGAAGAGTTGTTTCTACAGCTTTTAAATCCCCTAAAGCCAAAAATTGAACGTCTTGTTGTGCGTTTAATGGCGCTACAATTTTGGGGTTATCCGTACTTGCAACAGCTGCTGAAGTACGCCCGTGAAACGAATTTTCAAAAGCAATAATTGAAGGTTTATTAGTGTGAAACGAGGCTAACTTTAAGGCATTTTCATTTGCCTCTGCACCTGAACTACACATGAATAATTCATAATTATTACAATTAGAAGCTATTGCTAGTTTTTTTGCTAATTGGAATTGTAATGGGTTTTTAACGGCATTACTATAAAATCCTATTTGATTTAATTGTTCTGATAAATTTTGAACATAGGTTGGGTGAGAATGCCCAATAGAAATCACTGCATGACCACCATACAAATCTAAATACTCAACTCCATTTTCGTCAAAAACATTGACGTCTTTTGCTCGAACTGGTGTGACATCAAACAATGGATAAACATCAAATAACTTCATACCTGATTGGTTTTAATAGCATTAATTTTTTGAAATGACGCCACCATTCCTTGAATCAAAGAAGAGCTCAAACCCTTGTGTTCCATTTCATTTAATCCTTCAATAGTACATCCCATGGGAGTCGTCACTTTATCAATTTCTTGCTCCGGATGATTTCCATTTGTGATTAACAATTGAGCTGCACCTTCGCTGGTGTACATGGCCAAACGTTGTGCATCCTCGGCATCAAAACCAAGCTGGATGGCCGCTTGTGTAGTGGCTCGAATTAAACGCATCCAAAAGGCAATGCCGCTAGCACAAACTACGGTTGCCGCTTGCATCTGTTCTTCTGGAATGCATATTGTTGCGCCCAACCTGTTAAAAATAGCTTCTGCTACAGAAACTCTTCCTTTTCCAGCAGTGTTACAACACAAACATGTCATGGATTTACCAACAGCAATTGCTGTATTGGGCATTGCTCTAATGATATGATGTTGTGCACCAACAATGTTTTCGATTTTAGAAATTGAAAATCCAGTTATGGTTGAAATCACAATGTGTTTTTCTGTAAGATGTGGCGCAACTGATTCTAAAATAGATTGTAAGTGCGCTGGCTGTACTGCAAAAATCAAAATATCGGATTGTTGTACGGCTAAGCTGTTATCCGTGGTTAAATGAACATTTTTATAGCCGTCAAATTCTTTTAAATTATCTAAGCTACGTCGTGTTAAATACAACGACGTAATGGCATTGTTTATAATTAGCCCTTTGGCAATGGATCGCCCTAAATTTCCTGTTCCTATAATTGCTGTTTTCATATTAAAATTGATTAAAAATAATTCGCCTTTAGCTTCAATCCTTCTTGTTCTTCTAAGCCAAACATCAGATTCATATTTTGAATGGCTTGGCCTGATGCCCCTTTTAAAAGATTGTCTATGGCACTGGTTATGAGTAATTTATTGTTATATTTTGTTAGATGTATCAAGCATTTATTGGTATTAACCACCTGTTTTAGATGAATTTCATTTTCAGAAATAACGGTAAATGGTGCATTCTTGTAATATGATTTGTAAAGTGATATAAGGTCCTCCAAACTTTCTCCTATTTCCAAATATGAGGTTGCGAAAATTCCACGAGAAAAATTTCCTCGATTTGGTATAAAATTGAGCTCAGAATCAAACGTTTCTTGTAGTGCAATCAATGACTCTTTAATTTTCGATAAATGTTGATGCTCAAAAGCTTTATAATGTGAAAAATTATTGTCACGCCATGTAAAATGAGTTGTTTCAGAAGGTTTGGTTCCTGCTCCAGTAGCCCCTGTAACTGCATTAATATGAACCGGAGTTTGAATCATATTTTTAGCAGCTAACGGTAAAAGTGCTAATTGAATAGCTGTTGCAAAACAGCCAGGATTTGCAATGTAATTTGCATTTATAATTTTATTTTTATTCAATTCTGGAAGTCCGTATATGAATTGTTTAGCTTGAAAATCAGCAGACGCATTCAATCTAAAATCATGACTCAAATCAATAATCTTTGTATGATCTGAAAATGTATTGTTTTCCAGAAATGTTTTAGAATTTCCATGCCCTAAACATAAAAACAAAACATCAACACTTGAATTAATTTGATTAGAAAACTTAAACTCTGATTCTCCTACCAAATCTTGATGAATCGCACTCAAATTCTGCCCAGAACTAGAAGTGCTATACACAAAGTTAAGTGTTGCTTTTGGATGATTTAATAATAATCGAATCAACTCTCCTGCAGTATATCCTGCGCCACCAATAATACCAACTTCTATCATAATTTTGAATTTACGTTTTGAATAATTTTATTTTGATTAGCCGTGATTTTGATAAACCCTTTTGCATCATCTGCCGTCCAAGTTGTGTTTTTTTCGCCATAACTTCCAAACTCCGATTTCATAAGATCATAGGGAGAAAAAACCCCATTAAGCGTAAAATGATAAGGTTTTAAAACCACCTCAACATCACCAGTAACATGAGCTTGGCTGGACTCAAAAAAGGACTCCATATCGCGCATCACTGGGTCTAAATATTGTCCTTCATGAAGATGCATCCCAAAATAACTAGCCATACTATCTTTGTGTTGCAACTGCCATTTTGAAAGCGTATGTTTTTCTAACAAATGGTGTGCTTTTATGATAATTAAAGCCGCAGCCGCTTCAAAACCTACGCGCCCTTTGATGCCAACAATAGTGTCGCCAACATGAATATCTCTTCCAATAGCATATGTTGATGCTAATTCATTAAGCTTTTGAATATTTTCGATTGGAGCGTTTTCTATACCATCAATAGCACTCAACTCGCCTTTTATAAAACTGAGTTTTACCAGAGTTTCATTATTATTTTTTATTGCTGAAGGATAGGCCTCCTCTGGCAAAGCCAAATGAGACGTTAAGGTTTCATCACCGCCAACACTAGTGCCCCAGAGTCCTTTATTAATGGAATATTTTGCCTTATCCCAAGACAGGTTAATCCCTTTAGAATTCAAATAAGAAATCTCTTCTTCTCTACTCAAAGTATTATCACGGATTGGGGTAATGATTTCAATTTCAGGTGCTAAAATTTGAAAAATCATATCAAAACGAACCTGGTCATTCCCTGCTCCCGTACTTCCGTGTGCAATATATTTTGCATCTATAGATTTTGCATAGTTTACAATTTCAATGGCTTGAATGATTCGCTCGGCACTAACAGAAAGAGGGTAAGTGTTGTTTTTTAATACATTTCCGAAAATTAAATACTTCACTACCTTTTGATAAAATTGCTCTGTTGCCTCAATATTTTTATACACAGAAACGCCCATTTTATAGGCTTTAGACTCTATAGATTGAATTTCATTTTGAGTAAAACCTCCTGTATTGACACTAACAGCATGGACCTCATAATCTAGGTCTTGAGAAAGGTGAACTGCACAATACGAAGTGTCAAGTCCCCCGCTGTAAGCTAATACTAATTTATTTTTAAGATTCATTGTTTTGTTTTTTAAGAAAAAGCGCTTGCTTGATACTTTTTAGACGTTTAAAAGTTGCTGCTTTAAATTTTGTTTTACTTTTCTTTTTTTGCTGTTTTGGGTTAAACAACATACCAGTGCACAAGCACATCGATTGAGAAGTACGCTGCAATACATCATAGTTTTTACATGTTTGACACCCTTTCCAAAAAGAGGGTTCTTTGGTAAGTTCAGAGAAAGTAACAGGCTTGTAACCCAAAGCTGTATTCAATTTCATAACGGCCAAACCCGTAGTGATACTAAATACTTTCGCCTCTGGATATTTTTTTCTTGAGTGTTCAAAAATGACCTTTTTGATTTTTTTTGCTAAACCTTGATTTCTATAATCAGGGTGTACAATAAGTCCCGAATTGGCTACAAACTTACCATGATCCCAGGTTTCGATATAACAAAACCCTGCAAAGTTATCGCCATCTAAAGCAATAACAGCATCGCCCTGTTCCATTTTGGAACAAATATAATCTGGAGAGCGTTTTGCAATTCCAGTACCTCTGACTTGTGCAGCGTCTTCAATAGTAACACAAATTGCATGAGTATAAATATGATGTGATTTATCTGTGATAATTAATTTCATTATCAATAGATTTTTAAAATTAGTTTTGAAAAAAGTTGTTGAAGAAAGAACCGGACTCACCTAGGTTCCAAAAATTATAAATACACCCTAAGGGCGACGGCGGTTAATGCGCGGACGCAAAGTAGCACAACTCGATAAAGTATGCGGTGGTGTTGAAATTAAAATCGATTGAAGTGCAATCATTATTTATTTATAACTTGGGTAAATTTATAAATTAATTTTTTACTAAAAACTTGGGCTTTATTTTTTTTTATGAAAATTAAAGATTTATCAATAGTTGATTAAAAAAATAAATAATTATTAAAAAATATTCTTTAAAATCATTTAAACCCTAAATCTATAAAACAAAAAAACCACCTAATAGTGGTTTTTTTAATTAATAAATCATTGTATTGAGCTATTGTTTTGAAGCTGGAAGTCGCTGATACACATAAAATTTATTCACTTTTCCATTCTCAATATATATATCTGATAAGTGAATAACATTCATTTCTTGATCCTCAACGGTCATTGTAACTTGTGCCCCAGTGACTACCCATTGTCCGTCTTTTTGAGCTTCCAAATCATTAACTTTCATTGGAAACGAGAAAAATGTATTCCATTTTGGGTTTGCGCCATCAAACCATTGTGCCAAAAACGCTGCATGAGCCTCCTTACCTTTAATATATTCTCCATTTGGTCCCCAAATTTGAATGTCATCAGATTCCATTTCCATAATTGCATCAATGTCTCTGTTGTTATGAACTTCTATATATTGGTCCCACAATTCTACTACAGAATTATTTCCAGACGAAGCCGTGTACGTTTTGTTTGGCGTTTTTAAATAGCCTACTTCTCTGTCCACTTCCACAATTTTTTCTTGAGCTGGGGGTGGGGGTGGTGTCTTTTTTGTGTTTCCAATACTAATGGCACACGAAGTCATTAAAATCAAAGACATACTTATCAATGCTGTTTTTTTCATTTCTTAAAGTTTTTATTTTTGGTTAATAACATAAATATAAAAAAAATTAGTTGTGAATTACAAGTTAATTTAATAGATTTAATACTTTATTAACCAATACTTTAAATTATGAAAAGAATCTTTTTATTGTTCATGGCAACTGTTTTTGTTACAAGTTGTATGCAACAACAACATCCTGATTATGCAAAGAATCTTGAAACTGCAAAAAAAATGTTTAAGTTACATGAGGTTGAAGATTACGATGGACAAGCGGCAGTAATTAGTAAAGATATCATTGCCGAAACGTCTATGTATGGTTCAGAAAAAATGGGTTATGACCAATTTATGGCCAATATTAAAGGATATCATATAGCCTTTGACAATGTCAAGTATACTCCAGAAGTATGGCTCCCAGGATGCGATACATTAGGAAACTTAAATGGAAGTGTTCGTACCTATGGTGTATGGACGGGGACACAAGTTCAAACCAAAAAAGAATTAAGCTTAAAAGGCTATTGGTATTTTGGTTTTGATGAGGATGGATTAATTAATGCACAAGGCGACTTTTTTGATTTTGGAGGCATGCTTGATGCGGTTTATCCAAAAAATTTAGTGATCGTTTCATTAGAAGTTAAAGACGGTCAACTAGACAATGTTCTTGAAATTTTAAATAGTGATGGCGGTCTTCCTACCACAAAAGCGTACGACGGATGTCTTTCATTAGAAATGACAATCAATAAAAACACCAATACAATTTGGGTGGTTTCCAATTGGGAAACCAACGATAAATATGCTGCTTATTTAAAGTGGAGACAAACCGAAGACACCGTAATTGGCGCTATGGTTCCTTTCCTAGATGGAGGTGCCAATGGTATTAATATTATCCACCCAAATACAGGATATTCAGCTTACTAAACTTTAACCAACAACTAATCAAAAACAAAAAAACCCGCAACTTAGGTTGCGGGTTCGATTGTACACCCCATTGAGCTGTTTTCGAAACAAAACCTCTGTTTTTTAGACAAAATAAAAGATATCTTTTAAAATAAAATAGCGGCAAATTGCGGCTATTTTATTGTCTATAATTTTAATTTTACTCTTTAACTATTTTAAATATCTCAGATTTAGTTTTAGTTTTTATTTGAAGTATATATACCCCTGAATCTAAATTCATTAAATCTAATGCTCTTTCGCTCTCTATGAGTTTTGAAACGACTAATTTACCGCTGATATCATACAAGTGTATATCCAAGGGTTCATCAATTGTTGTCGAAATAATTAAAACATCCTCTACAGGGTTAGGATACAAAATAAATAAAGGTTCTTGTTCTGCAGAGTAAATACTCAATGTGGAGTTTGGATCCAATGGATCACTACCGCCATTGATTTCGTCTATGTTACTGTACCCATCCCCATCAGAATCATTATTTGGATTTGTGTGATCCCCGACTATGTTATCTTCTAGGTAATCTGCAACTCCATCTCCGTCTGTATCAGTGGAAGCTGTTGGGTCTGAACTATTATATCCTTCAGAGTTATCCCCCAAACCGTCTCCATCTGTATCCGTATCCTCCGATGGATCTAATGGAAAGGCATCCTCATCATCTGGAGTGCCATCATTGTCATCATCAGTATCAGTTGCATCACTGACACCATCACCATCTGTATCTGTTGGTACATCAGCACCATCCAAAGGATCTGTGCCTGCTGCTATTTCATCTGAATCAGTATATCCATCACCATCATCATCGGTGTCAGCATTGTTTCCTATACCGTCTCCATCTGTATCCGTATCCTCCGATGGATCTAATGGAAAGGCATCCTCATCATCTGGAGTGCCATCATTGTCATCATCAGTATCAGTTGCATCACTGACACCATCACCATCTGTATCTGTTGGTACATCAGCACCATCCAAAGGATCTGTGCCTGCTGCTATTTCATCTGAATTACCATAGCCATCGCTATCTGAATCATTATTTGGATTTGTATGATCACCAGAAGTATTGTCTTCTAAATAATCTGGAACACCATCGCCATCTGTATCTGTTGGAGGAACTTCATCTGAACCTTCTTCATTATCGATAATACCGTCATTGTCTGAATCAATTAGAGCAATATTAATAGTTAAATTACAGTCATTATTGTCAGTTATAATAACCGTATATTCTCCTTGCTCTAAAGATGATATTGTGGCTGATGTTTGTCCATCGTTCCATAGATAACTATATGGCTCAGTACCTCCTGTAACATTTATAGTTATTGAACCATTTGATAAATCATTTGTAGCTGTTACATAGCTAATTGTCCCTGATAATTCTTGAGGCTCTGTGATTGTAACTGACTCCTGTACTGAATTACTTTCGCTATCGTTAACAGTAACAGTATATACTCCTGGTGTTAAAGAACTTGCTGTTGAGGACGTTGACACAATAGTTGATCCATCACTCCAGCTGTATGTATAGGATTCTGATGAACCGCTGTTAATTGAAACAGTTGCAGAGCCATCGTTCGAACCAAAGCAAGAAATGTTAACTGTCTCAGAAATACTAATACCGTCATTATCTTCGTTGGTTAGTGAAAAATCGTCAACATCCTCTTCGCCCAAATTATCATAATTTGAATCAGCGTTTGAAGTTGGATCACCTGATATCAATTGAAAAGAAATCTCTCCATCGAACAACTCGTCATCTGTACCAGTGACAGTAATAGTTTGAGGTATATCCCAATTACTTGAAGTAAAAGTTAACTGAGAAGAGGACAAAGAAGCCTCGCTAACATCAGAAACACTAAAGGGTACAATAACATCTCCTAAAGGATTAACAGTTAATTCTACGTCAAATTCTAAAGAAGTTCCGCTCTCTTCTGTGTGAGTTGTTGTTGGTTCAGTAATTGTAACCCCTTGCTGAATCTGAGTCAAAATAATTTCTGACTTTTGAGTTGAGTAAAAGGTCATACTCATTGCATCTGTCCAAGTACCATATTCAATTACATAGCCATCATTTCTTGTATCACAATTGTTAATATCATTCCACTCAGTATTTCCTTCAAATTTTGCAACTGCATAGTCTTGACCTGTACCACAATTAAATGTGGCGTTATTTGGATCATTTGTAACCCAATTACACCACTGACCATTTATTATCCCTGAAAAACCTGTTATATTTCCATCTTCATAACTCCATACTTTGGTGCCAGACTCAGGGCCTGTGACCCAATACCACTCACCTTCGTCAGCAGCATCAGATAATCCAATCCAAAAATTACTTGCATTAACATTATTGCTCACAAAATTATCCTCCAGCTCTGATGTCAAAGTAGTAATGTATCCAGAAACATCTTCATATTCTGAATCATTGGCAGATGAATCTGCATCTACCCAAGTAGTCTGGCCAGAAACGTACTCGTAAATATGACCATTATGAGGATTTAAGAAAGTATCAGCAATTTGCGAGGTAATAAATACTCTCAGCTTTAAATCCCCTGGGGTATGGGAGGTATTGATTTTTATAGAATTTAGCGCATTCTCAATATCACTTGGTGATCCAATAAAGTTTACTCCCAATATTTCTGTCCAATCATTAAAACCGAAATCAAATGTCAAACCAGATGTTTGATTAATGCTAAACGAAGCATTTTCATCACCTAAAAGTAAAATTGCGGCTTTGTAATTTTTATTGTTGTTATATCCTTGAAAATCAAACTCTGATATTAGTGACCAATTATCTGTATTCAATGGTACATTTTGATTAATTGGAGGTGTAAATTCTACTACTTCAAATGTAGTAGAAATTGAACCCGTGTAATCACCAATTCCTGTTACAGTAACAGTAGCAGTACCTGGTGATGTGTTATTAGAATAAATCGCTGTGTAATCTGTACCCGAAACCAAAGTCGTACCAAAATAGTCTATCTCTAAAGGCGGTTCTACTCCACCTGAAACTAATGTGTATGCAGGAATATCAGCAATTGTTGCAGCTGTTAAATATCTCTTCTGAGTTAATACCACTAGTGATGTTTGAACAACCTGAAGATCTGTGCTCATTCCGCTTGTCGAAGTTCCATATTCCGTTACATAGCCATAAATTTCATTTGATGTTTGTTCATAATCCCTCCATCCATAATACTGCCCGCTAGGGCGATAAAAACCAACGTAATGCTCATTACCTCCATTATTATTTGGCTGGCCTGAAGCCCATTTCTCAAACACGTCTGGTACATTTCCAGATGGCGTCCGAATTACTGTGCCAGATTCTGGCCCTGTAACCCATTCAAATGTTCCTTCAGAGGCCTCATCTGATAAACCTAGCCATACACTTTTATTCAAACGATAAAAGAAATCTTGCTCCTCTTGACTCGTTACAGTCGCTAAATAACCTGTAGAATCTCCAAAGGACGATGAGGAAGAAGCGGACACAGCGTCTGCCCATGAAATACTTTGGTTTGAAAATACTGTGTAAATATGTCCATTGCCTGGATTAAAAATTGTGTTGGCTAAATAGGGATATATATAAACGTGCATCCTAATCTCGCCATCTGCTACATTTGTTGTAGTAAAAGTCATTGAATTCAATGCACTCTCAATATCTGCAGGTGAACCGAAGAAATAAGCCTCAGTAACATCAGTGAGATCTGTTGGAAAAGCAAGACCAGGAAAACTCAAACCTGAAGTTGTAACAATAGAAAAAGTAGCACCTTCAGTATTTCCTTCTAAAGAGATTACAACACTATAGTCGCTGCTAGCATCATAACCCGACATCGAATATGTACCAGTAAGCAAATGACCCGTGGTATTAGCTGGTACATCTTGATTAATTGGAGGTGTAAATTCTACTACTTCAAATGTAGTAGAAATTGAACCCGTGTAATCACCAATTCCTGTTACAGTAACAGTAGCAGTACCTGGTGATGTGTTATTAGAATAAATCGCTGTGTAATCTGTACCCGAAACCAAAGTCGTACCAAAATAGTCTATCTCTAAAGGCGGTTCTACTCCACCTGAAACTAATGTGTATGCAGGAATATCAGCAATTGTTGCAGCTGTTAAATATCTCTTCTGAGTTAATACCACTAGTGATGTTTGAACAACCTGAAGATCTGTGCTCATTCCGCTTGTCGAAGTTCCATATTCCGTTACATAGCCATAAATTTCATTTGATGTTTGTTCATAATCCCTCCATCCATAATACTGCCCGCTAGGGCGATAAAAACCAACGTAATGCTCATTACCTCCATTATTATTTGGCTGGCCTGAAGCCCATTTCTCAAACACGTCTGGTACATTTCCAGATGGCGTCCGAATTACTGTGCCAGATTCTGGCCCTGTAACCCATTCAAATGTTCCTTCAGAGGCCTCATCTGATAAACCTAGCCATACACTTTTATTCAAACGATAAAAGAAATCTTGCTCCTCTTGACTCGTTACAGTCGCTAAATAACCTGTAGAATCTCCAAAGGACGATGAGGAAGAAGCGGACACAGCGTCTGCCCATGAAATACTTTGGTTTGAAAATACTGTGTAAATATGTCCATTGCCTGGATTAAAAATTGTGTTGGCTAAATAGGGATATATATAAACGTGCATCCTAATCTCGCCATCTGCTACATTTGTTGTAGTAAAAGTCATTGAATTCAATGCACTCTCAATATCTGCAGGTGAACCGAAGAAATAAGCCTCAGTAACATCAGTGAGATCTGTTGGAAAAGCAAGACCAGGAAAACTCAAACCTGAAGTTGTAACAATAGAAAAAGTAGCACCTTCAGTATTTCCTTCTAAAGAGATTACAACACTATAGTCGCTGCTAGCATCATAACCCGACATCGAATATGTACCAGTAAGCAAATGACCCGTGGTATTAGCTGGTACATCTTGATTAATTGGAGGTGTAAGATTTTGAGAATGGTTTTTTGAAAGAAATAATAAAAAAAGAATAACAAATATTTTTCTCATGTGCATAGTTCATTATAAATTTTGGACTTTTCAATTTAATTTATAAATAAATCAAAAAGTATATTTGTATACAAATATATTTTATTTTATAAATAAAACCTGGCGATAAGGTGGTTAAAAATTTTAATTTGTATTTAATTTTTTTATATTTAAAAGTTTTAATTTTTTATCTTCTTATAAAATTTTTATGTTTAAATTTTATGTGCATTTCATTTGTGTTTTAGCATTTTTTTTCACGTTAGCTCTGACGGCTCAGAATTATAGTCTGGTTGAGTATTACTCCGATTTTTATATTTATAATGGCCTTCAAAAAGAAGAAAAAATATACTTTGGTTCAGACAAAGGTTTGTTGAAGTTAAATGATGATTTAAAATTAATCTTAGTTGATGAAACGATAAAAGGTTCTTTAAAGTTGGACTCCAATAATAACCTCATTGAGAGTGATTTAAACACCTACAACAACACTTATAATTATTTGCTCCCAAAAGGGTATTTAAAATCCTTTGGTTTTAATTTTGAGGGTTACTTATATGTGATTTCGTCTGGAAAATTATTCATATTTAAAGAAAATCCCTTCACATTTAGTCCTTATGAAAGCGTGCGCAGTATCAGTCATAACTACATAGGTACTTATGGTGGAATTTTTAAAAATAATAAAGAAAAGTTAGAATACCCTTCATTTACCAATTCTTACATTAGAGAATTCTCTAATGCTGATTTTATTTGTTGGAATGGGTTAACCATGATAACTGATAATGAGGTTAAAACATGGAATATTCCAGAGCAAAGCGGATTTGATTTTGGCGGAAATGAACTCGGTGATGCCTTTGATATTATTGAAATTAAGCACCCCAATTACATTGTAAGTACTTCCAAAGGGTTATATAAAATAAATGTAATCACTGAAGAAAATTTATTGTTAAAATCCATTGATAACAAAGAGTTTTCTTTAAATTATTTTGAAAGTTCACAAAATGAACTAAAATTATTGTATTACTCTGACAATAATTCAATTTATCTATATTCTATAGAAAAAGATAAACATATAAAACTGTACAGTGATGAAAATATCAAAGACGTATTTGGACTGACATCAAAAGATTTTTTAATTCTCACCGATAAGGAAATCAATAGACTTAACCTTGATACTAACGAAAAGATGATGTTAGCCAATGAACTCAATGATCCACACAATATAGGTGTATTTTATAATTACGTTTATGTCACTTCAAACTTTGGATTGTCATTGTTTAATCTAAACGAAAATGTAATTCTAAGTAATGTAGTTGTGGATGAGTTCAATAAAAGAGCACATTACAGCAATGAACAATCGCTCTTTATTGGAAGTGTAACAGGATTATATCAATTCAGGCCAGATGATCTAGACTCTATCTATTATGAGGCTTTAAAAAAACAAACTGTTTTGAAAGAAAAAGAGCGAGATCTTGATTTTAATATCCTGTTCGCAGCATTGTTTTTGTCAGTTCTTGGTGCAATCATTTATTTTGGAAGAAAAATTGATAATAAACTAACGTCACCCGCACCCTCTTTAGACTTAGATACAGAAATAAAATTATTTATTAAGGATAATATAACCACTGTTTCTGTTGAAAATATTTGTAGTAATTTTAATGTTCCTCTTAATCGTTTATATAAAATCATGGGGGCCAAAAAACCTGGAGAGTATATCAAGGAGGTTCGAATGGAATTGGTTAAAGAGCTAAGAAAAAAAGGCTTGAATAATTACGAAATAAGCAAACAAACAGGTTTTTCTGTTTCTTATTTAAGACAATTAAAATAGTTAAAATTTGCTGACAGAATACAATTTTACAGATGCCATATTAAAGGATCTCATTGATTAAAATTTTTAATAATTATCTAAAATTCTTCAGATAAAAAGAATTATTTTTTTATTGAAACCCCTGCTAAAATACCAACAGCTCCTGCTACAGCATGCTTTAATTGCTGATCTCTATTTTGGCTTCTTAATTTATTGTTTTCTGCTACCAATGCCTGGTTTATTTCTTTTTGCCTTTTTAGCTCTTCTGCTTGGTCGGTATTAATTGCTTTTTGTTCTTTTAACTCGTAGGCAAGCTCGTGATTTTTATTTTGGATTTGAATGCGATGGTTCATTTCCATCTCTACCCTAAATTCTGCATTTTCGATTTGGACACTCAATTTAGCATTTTTCTTTTTTTCAAGTCGTAAATTTTCTGCTAATTTTTCTTCTCTAGGCGAAAGCATGCCTATGTAATCGTATTGGTTTTTAAAACACATCACCAAATTGTACATAAATTCCGATAATGACACCTTGTACTTTTCAGCCAAACGCTTTAGCATAATCTTTTCCTCAGCCGCTACTTTAAGGCTGATAGTCATATTTCTGTATTTTTCTTTTTCCATAATTATTGGGTTAATTGTTAATTTTTTGCAGGTATACTTCTTAAATCTACCTTCGATATCCCTCAGGTAGACCTCAAGGCCTTTATTTTTAATGCCTGTTTCAAGGCATTTTTATTTTTCAAATATACAAATTATTATACATGTTTTTTGTTTTTTGTATATTTTTATTACATTTGTGTAAAGTTTATATATGAACAGCAATTTAGATTTTAAAAAAGACTTGTTAGGACAGCGCTTTACACTGCCTAAGTATTTTGGGATTAGTCCTCGTATGGTGACTTATTGGAAAACCAAAGAAGTCCTTCCTTTTTTTGATGCTGGCAAAAAAGCTAAAATGAATGTGCCTCAAGCTTTATGGCTATGTTTAGTTCATGAGCTTAGTGCATTTGGTATCAATACCACAAAACTTGCTGAGCTTGCTAAAATGGTTTGGGATGAGCCGCGCGAGAAAGGATATTTTAAATCTAAGCTTGAAAAGCATATTGCTTTTTTGAAAAAGCAAAAAGTTGTTGATGCGTCTTTAGGGGTTTATGAATCTATTTTAAACGATCCGCTTTTACTTCATTTTCATGGAATGGAGATAAACCCATTTAGTGATGCAGTTATTGACAGCATTTTAATAGATAAAAAGCCAATGTCATTTTATTACTTTCCCAAAACTGGAGAGTATCACATAAGAGATGGTAATAAAGCCATTACAGAAAAGTTTTTGGAGATGATAAACGATAAGGCTTATATGTGTATTCCTCTTATGCCCTTTATAGAGCAGATTGTCTCTGTTGAGTTTCAAAGAGTGAAAAAAGATATTGCATACCTCAGTCAAATAGAAAATCAAATTCGAGAGATTGTTATGTTTAAGTCTCCAAAGTACATTGAGCTTCTTGTAGACAATGATAACATTAAACCGCTTATCATTCGTGAAGACCATAAAAAAGCCAAGCAGTTGGCAGATTTCTTTTTAAACAATAAACTCCCCAAAACAGCAAGGCTTCTTATTGAGCCAAGAGCGCAAGACAATTATAAATTAACCATCTTGACCAAATAGTATGAAGCATTTTGTATCACCACATCAGTTCCTGCCGTGTCAGCCTGATCAATACTGCGTAAGGGGTGGCCCGCCTACTTGCCACATAAGGCGATGCAAATTGAAAAAGCAACACAAATCTTAAATAGAAATAGAAAAGAAAAATTTACAACTAAGGAAGTAGAAGAAATTAAAGTGTTTTTAGAAAACTATTCTAAAATCATAATACATAACATGCTAAACGAAAACTAAATGAAAAATGTCATTTTATATGTTCGGGTTTCCACAGACGAACAAGCAGACAAAGGGTTTTCACTCAGAGACCAAGAAGAAAAATTACTAAAATATTGTAATGACAATAAGTTAAATATTGTTTCGATTTTTAGAGAAGATTATTCTGCCAAAACATTCAACAGGCCTGAGATGAAAAAGCTCATTAGCTATTGCAGAAAAAACCACAGAGACGTTGACGAGCTATTGTTTGTAAAATGGGATCGGTTTTCAAGAAACACAGCAGAGTCTTACAACAAAATCAATCTTTTCCAAGGACTAGGAATCAATGTAAATGCAATCACTCAGCCTTTGGATATGTCCATCCCTGAGCAAGGGATCTTATTGGCTGTGTACTTATCAGCTCCGGAAGTAGAAAACCTAAGACGCTCCCAAAATGTAATTGCAGGGACAAGGCGAGCAATGAAAGAGGGTCGTTATGTAAGCTCTCCGCCAAAAGGCTATTCAATGGGTAGAGATGCGTCTAAAAAGCCTGTCTTAGTTCCTAACGAGGATGCAGATTATATACGTGATGCGTTTGAACTAATGTCCTCAGGGATTTACAATCTTAAAGAA
>Ga0209653_1001967_pt1 | contig 15676 bp, 12 predicted proteins | sample SaaInl6LU_22_DNA_FD_184644 | JGI IMG/M metagenome (GOLD analysis project Ga0209653, IMG submission 184644) | Marine microbial communities from expanding oxygen minimum zones in the Saanich Inlet - ESP_116LU_22_DNA (SPAdes) (version 2) | ecosystem: Environmental > Aquatic > Marine > Intertidal... | reverse complement strand
TTATCAAGATGAATAATGAAAAAATGACATAAACATATATAAAAATAATATTATCATAGCTTAAAGAATGTTTCGCAATTATTCCCATGACCCCAAAGACCCTTCTAATAAACATTCGTTTGAAATGTATGACGTTGATGTTGCTATAATAAATGGTATTCGTCGTACAATTCTTACAGATATTCCTATTCCAGGTATCATAGGAGAAGATGCATCAACTATTGAAATGATAAGGAACGATGGTCCTTTACATAATGAGATTATTTCTCATCGCATTGGTCTTTTGCCAGTTTGTTTGACAGAAGATGAAATAGAAAATTACGAAGACAATAGCATTCAATTTGAACTTAATATGTTAAACGAAACTAATACAGTAAAAAATGTAACATCAGGAGATATTTCAGGAACTTTAAATGATAAAGCAATAACAAAAAAAGATATGGAAAAAATATTTCCAAAAAACGAAGTCACAAACTCACATATTCTTATAACACGTTTGCGTGCGAATGAAGGAATTCATTTTAAAGCGTCTGTTGTTAAAAAAACAGCCAGATTTAATTCAGCCTTTAGCCCTGTATCTCTTGCCAATTTCTTCTATATGCAGAATCCTGCGATTGCAAATGAAAAAGAAAACGTTTTAGATAAAGAAAGAGCATACTATTCAAATGAATACGGTGAAGCGAATGCCATACAATTTGAAATAGAACCAATAAACAATAACATTGGTCCAAGATATCTTGTGAATAAAGCGATTGAGATAATTATTGGAAAATTGGAAAAGCTTATCACAAATATCACTTCACGTGAAATTGGTACAAATGGTGTAAGACTCCAACAATTCGATGAACTTCAAAATACATATGAATTTCATATTCAAGACGAAGATGATACACTCGGAAATATCATACAATCTATTGTCCATAACAAATATGTGAGAAATACAAAAGCTAAAGTTGATAATATGCACTGTTCTTATATCGGATATATATGCCCACATCCATTAAAAACAGAAATGATTATCAGGATAACACTTGAAAATGAGACTAACCCCGGTTCATTTATAAAATTCTTGGAAACAAATTGTATGATAATTATTGATACGATGACAAATATGAAAACAGAATGGAACAAATTTTCAAAATAAGTTTCTTAATTAATTTATTATCAATAAATAAAAAGGAATCTTTTATATGACTGAGTCTATCTTTATCAATGATATTGAATATAGTATAGAAGATGAAGAATTAGAAGAAGTCAGTTATTATGAAATTTTGACTTTGAAAGAAATAATAAAAGATAATCCAACATTTATTGCTTTTTCACGAGAGGAATTAATAAATGAACTAAATATTATCTATAAAGATTTTGATAAGTCTCGCGATATCGCTGAATTGTTCTTCAAAGACAATAATCTAAATCTACAAAATATCATATTTGTAGCAGATGCACAACGAATTGAAAATGATTGTGATGAAGATTCAGTGTATAAAAACTTTATTGAATTTTCAAAAAAGATGAATAAATTGCAACCTGAAATATCAAAGAAAAACAAAGATAATTACATTTTTTCTGTTGAATATGACAATGAATCAAAAAAAATCCGTTTGAAACCTCATATGAAAACAATGATTGATTTCAAAGAGAATAAGAATGATACTTATGTCATTTTTCCAGAAGATGATACCAATATTCCTATTTTTGCAGCATATTTCAAACAACCAATAACCACAATGTATGATTTTATGACAGATAAAGTTTTGTCTCATACAAAGGGTACGTCAGATTTATATAACTATGTATATGCTGATACATATACAAATATCAACAAATTGATAACATCAGTGAGACCAAAAATGAAATTAATAATTGAGAAAAATAAGTTAGAAGATGAAGATGATTTTGATTTTGACCAACATCATATAGACAATTTACTTAGAAAATTTGATACATCATTTGATGAAATAAACAAAGATGACTTTCAACTTCTTCGTGATGAATTGGGATATATTTTGAATATGAAACCATATAACATCAAGTATAAAGGATATCATAACAAAAAATTGAAATATATCACTGAAAAACTTACATTTTTTGACAAAATAAAAAATATAAAGAAAATGATTGATATTCCTGAAAAAATCAAGGAAGAGAATGATGCACTTATAGCATCATTGGAAGAACAAAAATTTCAATTAAATGCTTCACCACTTATTTATAACAATGTAAAAGACATAGTAAAAGCGGTTGGAAATGGTGATATGTCTATCGAAGATATAATAGATAATATAGACGTCAATCGTAAAGTTATAGTATTTGATCATGCGATTACAACATTAAAAAATATGAATAAGACAAATGTTGCAGAAGTGCAAGAAGTTCTTGAGGATTTAATAGAAAGATTTGCAGATTTAAGAGAAATTAAGAATGATTTATTTGAATTGCATTTTTTGGATTTTTATAAAGATATAAAAGAATTGAAGGAAGCAAATGATTACAGTGATTATGAAGGAATTCCAGATGTTTTTAAAAACGAAGCAAATTTTGATGAACAAATTAATTTAGAATATGATATATTTAATGAAACTGATATAACATCAGAAGCATTTTCCACAATGATGTTAGAAAAGTATTGGTTATCTCAAAAATATAAATATGCAAAAGGTTTTGTAGAAATGCTTCAAATTGTATTGCCAATCATTGAGAAGATAAGAGAAATATCGTCATTAGAAATTGACTATGAACTTCTTTGTCAAGAATTGTATAAACACTTTTCAGGAATTTCAACAAAATACAATTCATTATATAACCTTTTCAAAAAACATAATATAAATGAATCAGATGAAAATATAAGAAATATGTCAAGAATAATACCACGAATTGCTCTTACAGATATAGTTGCATCTGAATATGAACAATTCAAAGATGTTATGATTTACATCAAAGAATGTAATCAACAGTTTGTACAAATATTAGCAGATATGATTTGCATGTCAGTAGCTTGGTGGTCTGTACGAGTTCAAAATGATTTGATAGAAGGCATAAATGCAATTCAAGAAAATTTATTTCAAACAGCATATGCTGATAAATGGTCAATAAATGGACATCCTTTGAAAGAATCTGATAAAAATCAAGGCGTTACAATATATCTATCTGCAATAACTCAAGACGTAATAACAGAAGAGAAAGATTATTTCCCTTTAAATATCAAAGATATGAGAGACATTTCAAAGAACATTATAGATATAAAAGATATAACAAAAAAAATCATAAATGTTGTCAAAGAAACATTTCAAAAGGAATTAGAAGAAATAAGAATAAATGAAAAGAAATTATCAAAAACGAGCGACAAAGGAAGTGAGACATATCAGGCATTAAAGGATACATTAAAAGAAAAGAATAAGGATAAAATATTGATTAATTACATTAATGCTCTTATGTACATGCCAGGGTATAAATATAAAAAGATTAATAAATTTTTGTTAGGATGTTGCTTACAGAGGATTGGAAGAACATTTACTGCGTTTAGTGATTTGAAATTGAAGGATAGAAAAGATTTAATAGCAGTGAAGAACAGTTATGCAAAAAAACGCGAAACAATTAAAACCAGTAAAGAAATGTTTTGTCCAATTGCTGATAAAAAGAAATCAAAATCAACAGAAATAAAATATATCTTGCCAATTATCAAAATGGACGATGTAACTATTTCTACTCTTGAGAATTGGATTGATAATATGCGAAAAGTTTCCCCATTATTGCCAGAAAAAGTAATTGATATATATCAGAAAAATCCAAGAGAATTAAAAACTATATCTGATGAAAATGTTCGTATTTTTTGTAATACAGCAGTTGCAAAAAATAGAACAACTTATTTTCAAAATCAATTGTATCAAAATAATTCAAAATATTCAAATATCCTGAGAAGAATTTGCACAGTGTTGAAGAAAATGAATATAGATACAACAATGGAAGAAAGTTCGTTATTATCATCAGCAATAGAAGTAATAAATTCTATAATCGTTGATATTGACAAACTCAATGAGATAGTAAATGAATATAATGTGAATGATATACATAATATCAGATATTACATAATATCTAGAGCGATATGTCTTCCATTTAATCCGGATATAGCAAAAGAAAATAATGGATTTCTTTATTCGTCAATAACGACATCTGAAACGTTTGTGTATCAAATAGTGAAGGCAATGTATAATAGTATGAGAATATATATATCAAATGCAACTATGCCAACTATTGAAGAGAATTTAGATTTCATAAACAAAATAAGGGAAGAGAATAAAAAGAAATTACTTGGTGATTTAAATATGAAAACAAATGATGAGCGAAGTTTAATAGACCAATTGAAAAAGATTGGCATGAAAGATGATGCTGAAAATATGATAACAGATGCAAATGATGATTATTTTGAACCATTTTCATTGAATGAAATGTATGACACTAATTATCAGAATGATGAAGTAGAAGATGAATTTTTATTGATAAGTCAAGAAGATGATGAACGTGATTAAACTTCAAACTTTATTACAAAAACTAAATACATATAAGTCTATAAACATATATAAGAGTAATATAAAGATTTAAAAAAATGCCAAGAAAACAGAAACAGAAAGAGCCAAGTGAAACAAAAAAAAGTAAAAAGAATCTTTTAAATACGATTGTTAAAAATGTCAATACAAAAGACGAACATATCATTTTACAATTACCATTAACACAGCATCATATTGAAAAAATTGTCAATACTTCTTATAACACAGATTATGTACCAGTTCCTTTTCCTTATGAACGAAATTGCTGTTTTTTGAATGAAGAACATAACAATATAAATAATGAGGTGAAAAATGAATATGAAACAGTAGAACACACAGAGGATTCTGTGCAAGATTGTCATAATAATCAATGTTGTTTTTGGTGCTGTCATCCAATAGAATATAAAATTTATGGAATGCCAACAAATTATGATTCAATAAATGATTCATATGTTATATATGGTGCGTTTTGTTCCCTTCAATGTGCAAATGCTCATAATTTTGCTTCACATAATGGTAGTGATAAAGTATGGGAAATCAATAGTATGATACAAATGTTAGCACGTAGATATGGAATCTCCAATTTTATAAGACCAGCACCATCAAAATTTTTACTTAAAATGTTTAATGGATATTTGACAATAGATGAATTCAGAAATTTACATAAAAACAATGAGACGAGTCATGTATTGAATTTACCCCCAATGATATCCATACCATCTGGATATGAAATTGTTAATACATCTTATATAAAAAAGAATTCAGAATGCTGAAAAATGAAAAAATGATATAAGGCAAAGTGTATAATGTTAAGTGTCTTAAATGCAAACGGACTTAAAGGAACAACTTTACTTTACACCTTATAGGGTATCAACGATAACCTGTAATGCGGATATTGGTAATGATGTGAATATAGATCTTCGTATTTTATTTAAAAATATTGAAATATGTGAAACGGATGGTTCATTTATATGGATTCAATATTTAAAAGAGGATAATGATAATTTCAGGGGTATTTATCCAAAGAAAAAAAGGAAAACGAAAACAGATACAGCAAAAAAGAACAGATTTGATAATCAAATCACTGTTATTTACAAATACAATAATACGTATATGCCAAATATTAAGATTTTCAAGAATGGAAATATACAATTGACTGGAATAAAGGACTTTGAACATCCTCGTCATATTGTAGATAAGATAATAGAAAATATCAAAAACATTTATGATAGCATTGACAAAAACATTCTTGTTACGAATTATACAGATAATAATCCACTGGAAAGGATTCATTTTAGAAATTTCAAGGTTCGTATGATAAATACTGATTTCAAAATTTACACTGATAAAGAAATGATAGATAGATTCAGTATTCGCAGGAAAGAACTTCACAACACATTGATTGGAAATAAATACAATAACAAAAGTAGTTTTCAACCAGGCGTATATCAAGGTGTAAAATTGGAATATTTCTGGAACAAACACAATAAAAATAAGAATGGCATATGTGAATGTTCAGCAAACTGCTTCGGAAAAAATCATGGAGATGGCGATGGTAATTGTAAAAAAGTAACAATCGCAATATTTGAAAGCGGAAGCATTCTTATTACTGGCGGAATAACTTTTGAACAAGTAACAGATGCATACAATTATATTTGCAAAGTGATAACAGAAAATCAAAAATCAATCAAAAAACAAATTCTTCCAGAGTTATTATTTGTTTAGTTATTTAATTCAATTTATTATAACACATTGAGTTATACTCTGTGCTAGAGAAAGAGTATGGATTATTTTTTATTGTATTATTCCCAGGTCTAATAGTTATCGGAATATGTCCATTTGAACCTTGTCCAAAAGTTTGGGCATATGCAACAGAATCTGGTTCTATACGAGGACCACGGTAATCTTTGCTCCAATTAGTATTTTTGTATGGTTCATCACTTGAATATAAACCTGCATATTTTTGTGGAGGAGGTATGCCATAATTTTCAGAATTATCTATAAAACTAAACGATATCATTATTCCTTTACTTACTAATTTATAAACATATTTTATTCTGCTTTTGGTATCTTTGACACATCTACATATTTATTAAACCATTCTTGTCCAACTTGCTTAGATACATCATCAACACTTTTGTTTTTTTCTATAATTTCGTCTCTCTTTTGTAAAAAATAATTCAAACTATTGAAATCAAAATCAGGACGAATACACATATCAAATAACATAGGATATCTTTCTACAAAGAAACTATGGTCTTGTTGAAGTTTTTTGATTCTATCTTCCATTGATGTTGAGCCTCCTTTTTCAATATATTGACGAATTGTATTCACTGTTTTGCGAATATCTGAAGTTGTCATTCCGTCTTCTACAAATTTTTGTTGAGATTTTGTAATATCGTCATATTTTCTTTTATTTTCCATGATATATTGTTTTAATATCTTATCTTTATATTTATTTGATAGGATATAATATTTGTCTTAATGTACCTCCAATGTAATACGAAATCATACCAATAAATATACTGACAAATGCTGATTGCATATTATCTATTTTATATATATTACAATTCTTCATAACTACCAACAATATTTCAACGAAAGTTGTTTTCAAAAACGTCCATCCTAATCTCTCATTTCCAAATATAAAACCAGTTACAATATATGCAACAACATGTGTCAATACATATTTATATATATTTTCTTTTTCTTCAAGATATATAAATTGATCAAAAAAGTTGTTATTGAAACCGCATTTTAGTATAAAATGTGTTGATACTGTTATAAGAGTACTAGCTGTATAAAGTCTGAAGAATAATTCAGTATATGTCATCTTAATAATCCATAATATAAAAACCAAAAACGATATAAGTATTTTGATAATAATAATATACAAGTATTCGTGTATACACACGAACAATAAGGTATGGAAAACAAGGTAACTACTCGGATTCCAACAACAGTCTACGAGTTAATCGAAGACACATTTACTGTACATAAAAATAATGAAAATGATTCTTATGCAAATAGTCTTATAAAAACATTAAAAACAAATCACTTTTGGCCTAGCATGCAAGTTAAAAAGTTCAAAAATAATGAAAATCTTGTTTTGTTGCACAACACATACAAAAGAGATGATATTGGTCGTTTCAAGGATATATATGAGCAATGTAGGAGCATAGTCCTTGATTTCTCTCTGCAACTCAATAATAATATTGTTGTATCATATGCAAATAATATACCAGTGAGAATTGATATAAATGAATATTCGCAAAATGTAAGTGATTCTGATAGATACCATGAGGCATATGATGGTACGATGATTTCTGTTTATAATTATCAGGATGAATGGCATTTTGGAACATCAAGTTGTCCTGATGTCAATAGTTCAAAGTTTTCCAATCCAAATAAATCACATGGTCAGATGTTGGATGAAGTTCTTTTGATGTATTTCAGAACGCAAATTCCTGAAGAGGAAATTGCATTGGGATATAATGAAAATATTTCTGCGAAACTGAGGTCTCTATTTACATCTCATTTGAACCCATTGTTTGCATACGAGTTTGTTCTTGTTCATTCAGACAATATTCATATTATTGATTATACAAATGTTTATGGATCAGGATACAAGATTCTTTATCATATCAATACTAAAAACAGGATGGATTTGAGTGAGGTTGATATCAGCACACAACCTCTTGCAGGATTTGGCATATTGTATCCCAGATATTTCGTGAATTTGAACGAAGCATATAATCATATTACGAATCATATGTCTTATGGATTTGTAGTGAAAAAGAATACTCCGACTGGTGTTAAATTATACAAGATATCATCTGCTGATATAGAGTTCAAAGAGGATACAAATCCTTGTAATCCAAATATTTGGCATAATTTATTGTCGGTATATATGAAAAACAGGAAGGATTTTCAAATCAACGATTATATCAGAATGTATGCACCTGATATCCAGCTTCCCATTGATGATAAAGGAAGAACAATTGACCCGACCTATATGATTCATACTATGATTTCTACAGTGAAAGATGTATTGTATAATTTATACATAGCAACAACTACATATAATTCAAAAACGAACAGATTTAAAATGAATAAAGAACTTGATGCACAGTTTCCTCCTGTAATTCGTTTTCATCTTGCACAATTGCGTTACAGACAGCAAAATGAAAATTCAAATACAATGATACGTCCTAAGGATGTTTATTATTATATATGTCATTGTAACAACATCAAAAATATCAAATTATTGATAACATTGTTTGCAACAACAGTCGGTTATGATATAACAGAAAGAGCATCAATGTGCTTTACTATTCTTAATGGATTGTTGTAAATATCATTCATTTTATCATTTTACAATTTTTAACATTACTACTACACATTTCATTTCACAACAAAAATCAAAAAAATTATTGTTAATATTTTAATATTTTACTTTTTTACTTGTTTTTTACATTTTCTTGAAAACAGCCCATTGGTTGAAGAAACTGAATTTCTTTTGCACTTCATCAGCATCAAGATTGATGATACTTTGATGAATATTTGTATGATTTTCTTCTGATTCTGGTATTTCATTTTTTAATTTTTGAAATTTTTCTTCAAACATTTCTGATTTTTCAAGGATAAGACCGTGTTCTTTTGCTCTTTCAACAAGAAGATTAAATGATATGAGATATTCAGGGATGAGTTTTTGAGTATTTTCAATATAAACATCAATTTGTTTGCCGTATTCAGAGATACTATCTTTATTGAATCTTCTAATTATAGCCCATACTGGCATTCCTTTGTCAGTTTCTGTTTTTAATTTGATTCCCTCAATAACATCTCCTCCATTTTTGTTCAATTCACTCTCAACTCTGTCGCCATTCATAAATGTACAGAAGAATACACCATCTTTTTTAAGATTTTGAGAAACATTCAATAGAAACCCATCAAGTTTTGTCTCTGATTCAAAGAAATAATGAATTGCAAACATACAAGATATGGCATCAAAACCATTTGCTCCTTTGCCTGTTATATGTTTCATATATGATTCCTTATAACTTTGTCTATTCATTACTTGTTTTAAGAGTTTCTCACTATCTTTATCATCTATAATCGCAGCAGCATTTCCATTTCTTATGGATGCTGAGCAATCTCCTGCTGCAAATACAAAGTTTGGAAAATACACATTTTCTCTATTTTGTTGTCTATTTTCATGCATAAATTTTGACATTTTGGTTTTCATTCGTGCATATGCGCCACTACGTGGATTATAAATATTGTTTTTCACGAAATCAATACCTAAGACGAATGAATATCCAGCATCAATCCATCTCACCATATCTCCGCCTTCTCCACAACAAAGTTCAAGTAAATTACCCTTCTTTTGAGGATAGTTGTATAACATTTGTTTTATACCTTGATTATGGAAATTATTCATATGGACTGATAGCAAATATTCTCTTAAGATATTACGAGAATAGTATATGTCGTCGGCTTCAAGTTGTTTATCATCACTACCATGATGATTCATTACTGGTTCATTTCCAATTATCATGGATGTCGTTACTGGTGTGTGTATTGACCTCCAAATATTAAGAGCAACTTCCTTGTCATTTGCTGTTTTACTCAAGATACCTTTGTTGTATATTCTTGTTTTATCTTCGCGAACACGTGTAGGTTTCCAACGGTCATTCACTGGTATTGTAGTGTCATTGATATATCTAAACTCTACAACACTATTTGATTCAATAAGGTCTCCATTTTCTGCTCTTATTTCTCCTTTATTGTTATGACGAATATGCGCATATTCTATACCAGGTTGATAATATATTTCTGGACGGAATAATATAGGAACATATTTTACACGAGAATCGAATTCATATCTGAATTTTTTATCATAACGTAATTTAAGACCAGTTGCTATATCAATATCTTCCCATCTTAATGGATTGTATGCTATGTAAAGTTTTGCTTCTTTATATTTGATACCATCTTTTATGATTGTTTTATCTATTTTCACGATAAAATCTATTGTATTTTGTTCAACAGGTTTCCATTTGAATACTCTGTCCCAAGATACATTATTTGTAATTTGAACAGGATTATTGGCGTAATATGAATATAATGCAAGTTTAGCAGGAGTAAATATAAGACCATCTACTTCATACGGAAATTCTTTGTTACTCAGAATATCTTTTGAATCTGCTAATATATCATCTGAATATTTATGCTCTTTGACAATAAATTCAACAGCATCTTTGTTTTTTGGAATGAATTTTTCAAATTCTTTCATATATTTGTAACGAGATTCCTTATCTCCCATAAGCGGTAAAGATGTTACTTTTTTGCCACCGACATAATATATATCAAACGCAGCATATAGATTTTGGTCACTAAAATCTTTGCGTTTATCACAAATAATATATTCACCATCAACAAGGGAATTGTGACCACTTTTTGAAGTAATAGTTATACCAGTATCTTGTACTCTATATGTATTATTTATGAGATACGCTCTTCCATCTTTATTGACATAAAATAAAATTCTTTCACCGTCTGCCTTTTCAGTTACAGTATAACCACTTAAAATACTAACGGAACCATATTCACGAGGGTCAATCATATTTTTACGTTCAAGAGTGCTTGGTTTTGGAGTTATCAATGGAATCTCATTTTTATTGTCTTTTTTATGAAATACCTTGACGTCGTTTTTAATAAGTTCATAATATTCATTAAGAACAATTTGTTGTTGAGATTTAGTGAGAATCATTGATGACATCATTATTGATTGAATCATAAGATAAATAGCTTGAACGATAGTACTTTCGCTTTGTTTATCTGATTTTGTTATACGAATTTTGAAACTGTATCTTTGATTTGATTTTAAAACTCCGGACTGTTTAACAGAATAGAATTCTTCATCTGATGTTTTGAATAAATCAGCTATATACATGATACCGTTTTTCTCATATGAAAATTCTTTCTTGAAATAATATTTTTTGCGTATTTCTTCCCAATTTTCTGGTATAGGAGTATTGGTATTATTATAGATAGATACTGTAACATCTAAATCAAATAATCCACGTGCATTTTCACTTGCTATGTTTGTCTTTTTGTAAAAAGGAGTTGTGTTTTTGTCAAATGAATCATTTGATGCACAATATTGGACTATTTTGGGCATACCAGTTATGTCCATAATATTGTTTTCAACAAGAACTTGAAGACATTCTGTGTCAATATTTTCTTTATAATTTAACGAACGAAAGACATTTATAAAGTTATTAAATTCAAACTCAGTATGGTCTCCGTCTTCATTATTGAACGTGATTTCAAGATATTGCGAATCGTTTGTTTCTAAGAAAGTGCGAATAACGTTAAAGATTGGCAATTCTTTGTCAAGTTCCATAATTGTGTATCTATAATATATAAATAATATTTAAGTGAATCATTTTTTTGATTTTAACTATAATATAAAAAAATGACTTAATAATAGTATAATTAGGTTATCTAATGACGAACGAATTATTTATTCCAATTAAATTCAATACATCTGTACAGTTGAAACCAAACGAACTTTGCAAAAATATTGATGAAATTCTTTTCTCAAAACTCAAAGGGAATTTAGAAAATGTGTGTTCAAAACATGGATACATCAAAAAAAATAGCATAAAAATTATTAAAAGGTCTATTGGCAAGTTGGTCATCCCTCAATTTAACGGCAATATTCATTTTGATTTACAATGTGTAGGTGAAATTTGTAATCCTGCACAAGGTTCTATCATCAAATGTACTGTTAAAGCAAAGAATTCTCTTGGTCTTCTTGCTGAGGGATTTCATGAGAATATTCCAATATTACAAATAATTGTACCAAAGATTTCTGCAGGATTTCAATCTGAAATTGATATTGATAGTGTTAATGTCGGCGAACAAATTAAGATTGAAGTATGTGGTAAAAAATTTATGTTATATGATAAACACATATCTTTGATTGGAAAAGCAATTCAAGATAGAGATGAAAATATACAAAATGTATTTGAACCTGGCAGTGAGATAGATGATGACAAAAATACAGAAGATAATGATAATATGACAATAAATGGGGTAGGTGACTTTGACGATGAAAAATCAGAAATATACGGAACAAATGACGATGAAAATGAAGATAAAGATGATGTAGATGATGATGAAGTTGATGACGATGAAGTAGATGATGAAGAAGATGATGAAATAGATGAAGATGATATATCATTGGGTGAGGAACTTCCAGATGATGATATTGAACCAGATGAACCTTTCTTAGATGATGATTAGATGATTTATATGATGAAATAAATCATATAAATGTTAATTATGTTAATACCATTAATGGACAATGAAAAACTCGATATATGTAAATATATCCAAACGAATATAACAAAGCTTTGCCAAACAGAAATAGATGAAGTATTTAAAATACTTCATGACAATAAGAGTTCATACACTCAGAACAACAATGGTGTCTTTGTAAATTTAAATTGGATAGAAGAAAATGTTCTCGATAAAATTTATAATTATATTTTGTTTTGTCTTCGTTCTCAGAAAGAAATAAATAAGCATGAGATGATGAAGAATATGATAAATGATACTATAATTAATAAAGACAAATCAGAGGATAAAGTAATTGAAAACACATCCAACTTTACTGCAAATAATTCTAACATAACGAAAGTAAGTAAAGTAAGTTCAAGTATGAAATTTTATTTATTGAAAAAAAGATTTCAAAAAAAGAATATATCATCTCAATCTAATAATATAAATAATGTCTTAATACACGAAGAATACAAAACATTTTAATAATGTATCAATAATGTCAAAATGTAATGATATACATTATACATAATGTTATAATATAGACATAATAATATAAGAAAAAATGACATTTGAATATAAAATCATAAACATTTATTATGAATATAATTGACCAGCTTCCATCAAATAATGATAATGAAATATTATGGAAATTTGAAGATACACAATTATATGAAAAATATACACAATATGTGAAACAAAACAAAAAAAACATCATCCCTGTCACTACCCCAATGCCAATCCCTAAAAAAATTGAGAAAGATATTTCAACAACAGGTTCTGATACTGAATTATCAAAATTTTTCCCAATCTATCAAGACGACAAACAATACAATGAAAAACAAGACAAACAAAAAAAGCAAGAAAAACCAGAAACACAACATTCTGCTAAATCAGAATCATGTAAAACGGAAACAATTAAACGTGTAAAGAGAGAAAATCCAACTATTGTCATATTGAAGTTGTCTGAAAATAATGAAATAAATTCAGGATATATGCAACAAAAACTTATAGATTTTATATCAAAAAAGGAATTTATAAAATTCTTTGGTGTTAAAAAATCATCAGAAGTTATGTCCGCGTTATCGGCAAATAAGTGGAATAAATCTCTTGTATTATTTATATCATTTCTATTTGATGTTTCATTCATATATTTAAACAAAGAAGTCCAATATGATTCAGAAAAAAAATACGGAGTTGTGATAACTATTTAGGTTTATATACAGGGTAAAAAATCATTCTATTATTTTTGATAAGTTGCATTGCTATTTCTTTGCAATTTTGCTGTTTTGTTTCAAATTGTTGAGAAATACCATTTTCTTCCAATATTTGCTCTTGGGATTTTTTCAATAAAGAAGAACATTCAATACCTGTTTTGAGACCACGGCTCGGACCACTCAAAAACAATTTGAATACATTTTTATAAGTTTTATTTTTTTTATCAAGAATAGGCATTATCGTACCCCAAGTATTTGTTTCTTTACTCATATCATCTGGTTTAGAAATCTTTCTTCTGTTTTTGATTAATATTGATAGCTCATTTGATGTGAGGTCTCTATATGTATTTTTATCAGATAACAACAGTGGTTTAAATTCAGTATCAAACACATCTACATAACCAATATATTCATTACCGAATGTAAATTTTGCATCGGGAATTTCCGATTTGTTGATAAGTGCTCCTTGTTGGAAAAGACTGTTTGCAATAGATTTGTCAACTTCGCTTAATGTACTATTTTGGCATATATTATCTACAATATCTTGAAATGTTGATGGTGTTATTGTGTTGTATAATTCTAATGTAGCAGTATTTATGTCTTTCTTAGAAATAGCTTCTAGTTTGCTCTTTTTGAATCCTTTTTTGATATTTGGTGTTTCAGTTTGGGGATTATCAACAATTTTTATCTTTTTAATTGTTTCAGGACGAATTTTCAGTATTTGTAAACCATCATTATATGATATTAACATATAACCATTTACAAGAATATTTGGATACAATGATTCATTGATTGCCTGATATGATAATTTTTCATCAAATTCTAGATAGTCTAAAATGTCATCAATTGAAATATAAAATTCTTGTTTGTCTATTGATTTTAAAATAATCTTCCTTATTTTGTTTTTCAATGAACTGACAAAATGATAATTTGTATCTTTTCTATATTTTTGATTATCCCTTGATATTTCTTTATATTGACATTGAGGTTCTTGTGATTCATTGTCTCCATATTCATAGTTGAGTTTTGTATTTTGTGACGTAGTCAATGTTATTTTTCCTAATTCAAACAAACTTTTTGGAAAGTAATTTATATTCTTCATAAGATGACAATCAACTGCATTATTCTTTATTATTTTGTCAATATGTTTAGTTTGTATATATTTTTTAGATGAAATTCGATATGCAGATATATCAGATGTTTCCTTATCGTCATTATCATATGATGCATGTAAAAAGACAGATACGTTTCTTTCTTCAAGGGGCAACATTTGATGCCTGCAGTTTCTGATTCCTCTGCCAATAATTTGTTCTATTTTGTTCATATGAAACCAAGGATCTACGATATGCATTTCGCGAACATTATAGAAACTTAATCCTTCACTGGCAACTGGTGTTATAAGCACGACTTTTATTAATGACCCGTCGATATTATCAGGATGGTTAACAATTTTGAGTAATTTGTCTATTGAAGAACTTCCCATAATTTCTTTTTGGTCACTTGTCAATATACAATATTTTGGACTACTTTTTTGTCCATATAAAGGTGCATCATCAATGA
>Ga0209653_1001966_pt1 | contig 15687 bp, 15 predicted proteins | sample SaaInl6LU_22_DNA_FD_184644 | JGI IMG/M metagenome (GOLD analysis project Ga0209653, IMG submission 184644) | Marine microbial communities from expanding oxygen minimum zones in the Saanich Inlet - ESP_116LU_22_DNA (SPAdes) (version 2) | ecosystem: Environmental > Aquatic > Marine > Intertidal... | reverse complement strand
ATTAGGTAGAAAAAAAATTGAAAAACTAATTAAAAAAATTGGTATTTTTAGAGTTAAAGCAAAAAATATCTATTTAATGTCAAAACAAATTTTAGAAAAACATAACGGCAAAGTACCTAGAACTTTTGATGAACTTGAAAATTTACCTGGTGTAGGGCATAAAACTGCTAGTGTGGTGATGTCACAAGGTTTTGGGTATCCTGCTTTTGCAGTTGACACCCATATTCATAGACTTGCACAAAGATGGGGTTTAACAATTGGAAAAAATGTAGTTCAAACTGAAAAAGATTTAAAAAGAATATTTCCTAAAAAAACATGGTCTAAGCTGCATTTACAAATAATTTTTTATGGTAGAGAGTATTGTAAGGCGCGAGATTGTTATGGTTTAAGATGTAAAATCTGCACCACCTGCTATCCAAATAGAAAAAAACCTGTTATTACCAAAAAGCCTTAATATGAAAATACTAGGAATAGGAAATGCAATAGTAGATGTTATTTGTAAAGTTGATGATAGTTTTATCATTAAAAATAATCTTACAAAAAGCACAATGAAATTATTTTTTGATGAAAATGAGTTTAAAAAATTATTAGGTAATCTTAAGATAGAAAAAACTGTTTCTGGAGGATCTGTGGCTAACTCAATAGTTGGCATCTCACAACTGGGTAATAAAGTTGGTTTTATAGGTAAAATTGCAGATGATGAATTTGGTAATAGATATGAGGAAGGTTTAAAATCAGAAAAAGTAGAATACTTTTATTCTAAAAATAAGGAAGATTTACCCACAGGTACTTGCTTGATATTGGTAACTCCAGATTCTGAAAGAACAATGTGTACATACCTGGGTATAGCAGGAAAAATAAATGAAAATGATATTAATACTGATGCAATAAAAAAAAGTGAAATAATTTTTTTAGAAGGTTATTTGTGGGATGAGGGAGAACCTAAGAAAGCTTTTGATAAAGCTATCAGCTGTGCAAATAAAGTAGCAATGTCACTTTCTGATCAGTTTTGTGTGGATAGGCATAAAGCTCATTTTTTAAATTTAATTAAAAATAAAATAGATATAACTTTTGCAAATGAGCAAGAAATTACTTCATTAATTGATACAAAAAATTTCAATGATGTAATAAATTTTTCAAAACAACTAAATAAATTAATAATTATTACTAGAGGTGAGAAAGGTGCTGTCTTTATCAATGGCAAAGAGATTATTGAATGCGGTGTAAAAAAAAATATAAAAATTCTAGACCTAACTGGTGCTGGAGACCTCTTTGCAGCAGGATTTCTTCATGGGTATATTAACAATCTGTCAAAAAAAGAATGTCTCGAAAAAGCTACTGAAATGGCCGCAAGAGTAATTCAGCAAGTTGGGGCAAGACTATAAAATAGAAATCATATTAAAAAATTTATTGGTTTTCCAGGCTTTATTACTTTCAATTTATTATGTTTTTTTAATAAATTAGATAACCATCTTTTTTACTAACAATAAATTCACTATCTTTAAAAGTGTTTAAAATTTTTTTTCTTAATCGATAAATATGTGTTTCAACTGTATGTGTCTCTATATCAGATTGATAACCCCAAACATTTTCTTGTAATTCATTAATATTAACTGGTTTTGCTAATCTTGATAAGTAAATAATCGTATTAATTTCTTTTTCTGTTAGCTTAAGTCTAACTTCATCCTTGAGTATTTCTCTTGAGTTTAAATTAATCATGTAGCCACTTATCTTAATCTGAGATTGACTGTGAAATTTTAATTTTAAAAATTCAATATTTATTTTTTCAAGTAAATTAAAAATATCAATTGGTAAATCATCAAATACTACTAGATTATTTATATCTGAATATCTTTTATTGGATATAACCAAATAATTATCGAGATTTTTAATACTCCTTTTTAAAAAATCTTTATTATCTATAAAAAAAATTTTAAAATTTAAATCTAATGTAAGTTCATTAAGAATATTATGTAATATATTAAAATTATATATAAATAAATTTTTAACTTTCATAAAAAAATAATATGACAATTTTTATAAAAAATAAACATACTCTTCAAATAGATGATTTTAAATTCAGGTGTTGTATAGGAAAAAAAGGTTCGACAAAAAATAAAAAAGAAAAAGATAAAAAAACTCCAAAGGGATTTTTTGAATTAGGAGACTTATTTTATAGAAAAGATAGAATTCAAAAACCTAAAACCAAACTCAAATGTAAAATAATAAAAAAAAATTTAAGATGGTGTGACAATCCAAGTGATAAAATTAATTATAATAAATTAATTACAAAAAAATTTAATATTAAAGGTGAAAAATTATATAGAAATGACTATAAATACGATTTGTTAATACCAATAAAATTTAACACAATAAATACAATATATGGAAATGGAAGTGCAATTTTTATTCATCTAACAAAAAATTACCAAGGAACTGCAGGCTGTGTTGCTTTAAATAAAAAAGATTTTCTAATATTATTAAAACTTATAGACGAAACAACAAAAATTAAAATATACTAAACTCTATTGCCAAATATTTTAGATCCTATTCTAATAAAAGTTGACCCATACCTAATTGCGTTTAAATAATCTGAGGACATGCCCATACTTAAATCGGTAAAATTAAATTTTTTATTCAATCTATTTAGCTCTTTAAAATATTTTTCTGGTTCGTTATCATTAGGTGGTATGCACATTAATCCAATAATATCTAAATCAAAATTTTCTTTACAATCTTTAATAAAATTTTCTAAATCCTTAATCAAAACCCCATTTTTTTGCTGCTCTTCTCCAATATTTACTTGAATAAAAATTTTTGGCCTAAAGTTAATTTTGTTTTGTAGTTTATCTATTTTTTCTGCAAGCTTTAGATTATCTAATGAATGTATATAATCAAATAAAGGAAGTATATACTTAACCTTATTAGTTTGTAGTTTACCGATAAAATGTAGCTTTAAGTTTTTATTGTTTTCTTTTATATCTTGCCACTTTTCTATGCTTTCCTGAACTCTATTTTCTCCAAAATGAAAATGCCCAAAATCTAGTAAAGGTTTTATGTAATTTATCGAAAAATTTTTACTAACTGCTATTATTTTAATTCTTTCATTTATTTCATTATTTGTCTTTATTTCATTTTTAATTGCATTTAAATTTAAAATAGTCTGATGCATATTAGTTTATTAAACAAATTTTATTTCATAGATAATTTCAAAAAAGAAGAATTAAAAAAATTGACTAAAAATACTTCTATAATATTTCGAAATTATAAAACTAAATATAATGAAAAAATGATTAATGACATCAAAAAATTTTGCCTATCAAGAAGACTAAAATTTTATTTATCCAACAATATAAATTTGGCTATTAAACTTAATTTAGATGGAATTTATATACCTGCATTCAATAAGACTGCTGATGGCTATAAAGCTAAATCTAGAAATATGAAAGTACTTGGCTCTGCTCACAATATTAGTGAATTATTATTAAAAAAAAAACAATTAGTTGATTTAATTTTTTTATCCCCGGTATTTAAAGTGAGTAAAAGTCAAACTAATTTAGGAATTATAAAGTTTAATATTCTAACTAATCTATTCAATGAAAGAACTGTTATTTTAGGGGGTATTAACAAAACAAATCTGAATTTTTTTAGAAGCATAAATTGCAATTCATTTGCTTCAATTTCATATATCAATAGATTAATAAAAAAAAATGAATAATCTCGATACTTTAAAGATAAAAGCACAACGTCTGGTTAACCATTTTAATTCTGGAAATTATACATTGGTAATAAGAGAAACGACAACACTTTTAAAAAAAATACCAAACAATGCCTTCTTATTAAATCTTTTAGGCTCGTGTTATCAAAAGATTGGATTTTTTGAGGTGGCAGAAAAAAATTTTTTACAGGTAGTGCAATCTTATCCAAATAATTTAGCTGCTATAAACAATCTAGCAAATACCTACAAAAAGATGCTGAAGTTTTCTGAGGCAGAAAGTTATTATAAAAAAATTATTAAAATTGATCCAAATTATATTAATGGAATTGTTAATTATGCAAATTTAAAATTTCAATTAAATGATTATGAAGGTGCAATAAATTTATACCATAAAGCCTTAAAAGCCAATAATGATCTAGAAGACATTCATTACAATATTGGTCTAACTTATCAGAGTTATGGCAAATTTGATAAGGCTGAATTTCATTTTAAAGAAATGTTAAGGTTGAATCCACATGCAACTATTGCAGATAGACTAATAAGTAGGTTTACAAAATATAAAATAGACAGTTCACATTTAAAGCAAATGGAACAGAGATATCATTTAGAACATTTAAATGATAACTCCAAAATTAATTTATATTTTGCTTTAAGCAAAGCTTATGAGGACACAAAAGATTTTCAAAAATCATATGACTTTATGAAAAAGGCTAACGAAATTGTTAACAATAAATTCAATTATGATAAAAAAAAAGATGACATTTTATTTAATGACTTAAAATTAAATTTTGAAAAATTAGAAAATATTAAAACAAGCATTCCTGATCCAGAAAAAAAAATTATTTTCATATTGGGACTTCCAAGATCTGGAACAAGTCTAGCAGAACAGATTATATCTTCTCATAAATTAATATATGGTGCAGGTGAGATAGATTTTCTAGAAAAACTAATTCAAAAAAACTTTTTGAAAAACGATACATTAATTTCAAATTTATTCGACCAAGAAAAATTTAGTCAATTAGGACAAAATATTCAGAAAGACTATTTAAGATTATTTGAAAACTTTGAAACAGATAAAAAAATATTTACTGATAAAGCACCTCTAAATTTTAAATGGGTCGGATTTATAAACTATATATTTCCAAATGCTAAAATTATTCACTGCAAAAGAGATATCAAAGATAATTTTTTGTCTTTATATAAAAATTTTTTTCCTGATGGGTTGGAATGGGCTTATAATGAAGACAATTTAATCAGCTTCTGTAAAAATTATATTGATATTATTAAGTTCTGGAAAAATAAATATCCAAGTAAAATTTTTGATCTAAATTATGAAGATCTTGTTACTTTACCAGAAAAAACTATTAAAGATCTATTAAAATTTTGTGATTTAGAGTGGGATGGAAATTGTATTAAATATCATGATACCAAAAGATCTATTAAAACTCTTAGTGTTGCTGAAGCTAGAAGACCAATTTATAAAAGTTCATTATCGGGTAGCTCAAATTTTGAGAAGTTTTTTTCGTCTACTTTTACGGAGTTAGAGAGCTTATAAAAAAAACGGCCCCGAAGGGCCGTTTAATTAAATATATTTTAGTAATAAATTAGAATGATAATACTAAACTAACTTCAGTTTGCTCGTCGTCAGCACCTACTACGTTGCCAGCATCACTTGCTTTATTATGCATTAATCTTACAGATGCAGCACCCACTGTGTACGCAGCACTAATACCTTTAACGTCTTCTGTAACTGCAGCAGTTGCTGAAATCGCTTCTTTCTCAAGGTCTTGAACACCATAAGAGATAGCAAAGTTATCATTTACGTTAACCGCAACTGAGTAACCTGTGATTTTCTCAGAAGCACTACCAGCTGTACCAAAGTTTGCTTCAGCAAGTCTGTAACCTAAAGATACCGGACCTGTTGAATATAAAATGTGGCCCACTATCTCTGTTCTGTCTTCAGAAGTTGTAGATTCATTAACTGAACTATTTTCACCATAACCAGCATTTATAGTTAATCCATCAATTAAACCTGACATTGTTACTGATATGTCTTGAGCTGATCCATGAGAAGCTGGTCCTGATGAAGCAGATTCAGCGGTTGATGTACCTAATTGAGAGTAACCAGCTGATATCGCAAATGGTCCAAATGTATTTCTGTAACCAATTACGTTTGTACTACCTACACCATTAATACCATCACCTGATACGCCAGTCCAAGCTTCTTCGTAAGCTGTTGGTAACAAGTCATCATTAGCTGTTAGACCAACCAATTCACCACCTGTTGAGTCAAATGATATTACTCCCATATCACCCATGTCTAGAGTTTGCCAAGAAGATGCCCAACCAGTGTTGGCATCGTTAATTGCTCTTGTCATAGTAACTTCACCAAATCCAACATCACCAGATCCAGTAAATGTCATAGCACTGTTAGCTCCGTAAGAGTTACCAGTTACTTCGTTACCATTATTTCCACCAGTATCGTTGTAAGTGATTTCAACTCCACCACTTACTGATAGTTCAGCAGCGTTTGCAGAGAATGCTACTAGAGATCCCGCTAATGCTGATAAACCAATTTTTTTAATGTTATTCATGTTTATCCTTTGTGTTAATTGTTTAAACAATGGTTGCAATTTACTCTTTAATATTTCAAAATTTAGTTTTTTTATGAAAAATAGGGCTATTTTTTTCTATGTGTGATATAAATATCACAAAAAATACTTTTATTTTTATATTTTTTGTAATTATTGTGTTAAATGAAATCTTTAATTTTTTAATAAAACCATGAAAATTTACAATAAATCAAATTTTATAAAAGTTTTTTTATGCCTCTTTTTTGCTCTATATTTGGTGAGCTGTGGACCTCTTGCTTTTAAAAGGTCTGATGTGAAAGATAATCCAATTAATGATGCGGAAAAACGAAAAAAAAACATTGAAGAAGGCAGGGGATTTACGCTTGGAGGTAGTATTGGAAATAGCGGTAATGGAAATTTTTCATTTGCAAACTCAAATGAACTTTGGAGAGCAACACTAGAAGTTTTAGATTTTACTCCATTGTCAAATATAGATTATTCGGGTGGCTTAATAATTACAGAGTGGTATTCAAGTGAAAATAATCCAAATGAGTCTGTTAAAATTAGTGTTCAATTTTTATCAGATGAAATTAGAGCAGATGGTATCGATATCAAAATTTTTCAAAAAAATTGTGCTAATTTAAATAGTTGTACAACAAAAAAAATTAGTACTGATTTAAATGAAGATATAAAACTTGCTATTTTAAAAAGAGCTTCAGAATTAAAAATTAAAAAAAATTAGACTCATAAAAAATATGGCTAATCAATAGTTAGAGATAAATTTATCAAATTATTATGTCGGCTGGAAGATACAATCATAAAATAGTTGAAAAAAAATGGCAAAGATATTGGAAAGATAATAAGTGGTTTGAAACTCATAAAGATAGTACAAAAAAAAAATTTTATTGTTTAGAAATGTTTCCGTATCCATCTGGAAAAATTCACATGGGTCACGTAAGAAATTATACAATCGGAGACGTATTGGCTCGTTACAAGCACTTACAAGGGTTTAATGTTCTTCACCCTATGGGTTGGGATTCATTTGGTATGCCAGCTGAAAATGCTGCACGACAAAATAATTTAGATCCCAAAGAATGGACAGAGAAAAATATTCATACAATGAAAGAGCAGCTAAAACAATTAGGTTTATCAATAGATTGGACAAAAGAAATTTCGACTTGCTCAGAAGATTATTACAAACATCAACAGAAATTATTTTTAGACTTATATAATAAAGATCTAGTTTATAGAAAAGAAAGTTATGTAAATTGGGACCCAGTAGATCAAACTGTTTTGGCTAATGAACAGGTTATAGATGGAAAAGGCTGGAGATCTGGTGCAGTTGTTGAGAGAAAAAAGCTAAACCAATGGTTTTTTAAAATTTCTGAATTTTCAGAGGACTTGCTAAATGGGCTCAATACTCTTGATTATTGGCCTAAAAAAGTAAAAATAATGCAACAAAACTGGATTGGAAAATCTTTTGGTTGTGAAATTGATTTTGATGTTGAGGGAAGTAATAAGTTTAAAACCATTAAATGTTTTACTACCAGACCTGACACATTATTTGGATTTGCTTTTCTTGCGGTATCCGTAGACCACCCTATTTCAAAATTATATGAGAATGATGGAGAGTTTTTAAAATTTAAAGAAAAATGTTCTAAAATAGGAACTACAGAAGAATCAATTGCGCAAGCAGATAAGCTTGGTTTTAAAACAAATTTACTGGCCATTAATCCGCTTGATACTGAAGTTAAAGTGCCAGTCTATTTTGCTAACTTTGTACTAATGGACTACGGATTTGGAGCAGTGTTTGGTTGTCCTGCTCATGACCAAAGAGATTTGGATTTTGCAAATAAATATAAAATAAATTTTCAAACTGTGGTCAGACCCCTAGATTCAAATGATAAATTTTTTGTAAAAGATAAAGCTTACACGGAAAGTGGAATTATATTTAATTCAAAATTTTTGAATGGATTGAAAGTTCCAGAAGAATCTATTGATAAGACAATTGATATTTTAGAACAAAAAAAGATTGGTAAAAAAAAAATAAACTATAGATTAAAAGACTGGGGAATATCGCGACAAAGATATTGGGGGTGCCCAATACCAATTGCATATAATGACAAAAATGAACCAAGACCTGTTCCTGAACATTTGTTGCCTATCAAGTTGCCTGAAAAAATAGATCTAAATACCAAAGGAAACCCTCTAGTTTATCAAAAAGATTGGAGAAAAATTAAGATAGGTGATGAGGATTGTTTATTAGAGACTGATACTTTAGACACATTTGTAGATTCTTCTTGGTATTTTCTTAGATTTTGTTCATCGAACAACGACCAGGTAGCATTTGATGAAGATGATATTAAATATTGGATGCCAGTTGATCAATACATTGGAGGTGTTGAGCACGCCATTCTTCATCTTTTATATTCTAGATTTTTTATGAGAGCACTAAATTATAAAACAAAAAATAACGACTTTTTAGAACCTTTTAAGGGTCTTTTTACACAAGGCATGGTCTGTCATGAAACCTATAAAGATATTGATGGTAAATGGTTGAGTCCTGAAGAAGTAGTCTCAAAAGATGGGGGGAAATTTTACAAAAAAAATAGTTTAAACGAGAAAGTAATCGTTGGGCCAGTAGAGTCAATGTCAAAATCAAAAAAAAATACTATAGATCCACAAAAAATTATAGATGAGTTTGGTGCAGATGCAGTAAGAATTTTTATTTTGTCTGATAGTCCACCTGAAAAAGATATTCAATGGTCAGATAAAGGAATACTTGCTAGTTATAAATTTATTCAAAAATTTTGGATACTTCACAACAAAATTAAAATTAAATTAGAAAAAAAAATTGAATTAGCAAATAATGTAGATGAAAAATTAAACAAATTTACAAATCAAATACTATATAAGATTCACCAAAATTTAGAAAAATTCAGTTATAATAGTATTATTGCAAACATTCATGAAATTTATAATAACCTAAGCAACATTATTGAAAAAAATGTAAATCACGAATGTTTAACAGAAAATTACAAAAAAATTTTAATAACTATTAACCCTATTATTCCACATTTTACATCAGAGTGTTTAGCCGAAATTGAGAATAATATTAAATTTAATTGGCCAAAGATTGAACAAAAATATTTAAATGAAGATGAATTTAAAATTGTTATTCAAATTAACGGTAAAAAAAGAGATATTTTGGTAACAAAAAAGGTTTTCAATGATGAAAAAGAATTAGTTAAAGATTTAAAAAGAATTGATAAAATAAACAAATTTTTAATAAATAAAGAAATAAATAAAGTAATTTATATCAAAAACAAACTTGTAAATATAATTATATGAAACTTAGATTAATATTTATTTTTTTATTTTTGACCTCCTGTGGATACACTGGTCTTTATAAAGATTATGATAAAAAACAAGTTTTAGTAAAAGAAAAAATTTTTAGAGGAGAAAGTGCATTAGATAATAAAATTTATAATAAATTAAACTTACAAGAGAGTACTGACACATCAGCGTATACAATCGAGATTAATAGCAACAAAAAAACTGAATTGTTATCAAAAAATAAATCTGGAGAAGCAAAAATATATAAAATGACCATATCATCACATTTTATACTTAAGCAAGAAGGCATCACATTAATAGATAAAAAAATTTTTGAAAATATTACATACAACAATTTAGAAAATAAATTTGAGCTATTGAGATATGAGAGAGATTTAGAAAATAATCTAATAAATCAAATAGTTAATAATGTGAGAATGGAATTACTAAATATTTAAATGATTCTTAAAGCTTTTGAAGAAAAAAAAATAGACCCTTCAAATCAAAAAATATACCTCATGTACGGAGAAAACGAGGAATTAAAATATGAAATAATTGAAAAAATTTTTTTAAAAATTTTTGAAAAAAAAGTTTTCAGATATGATGAAAATGAAATTCTTACTAATGAGGAAATTTTTTATAACCATTTAAGCTCTGGATCATTTTTTGAAGAAAAAAAATTAATTATAATAAATAATGTTTCTGATAAATTTGAGGGAATTGTTAATAAAATTATAAATAGAAATTTAGATGACATAAATATCGTATTAATATCGTCTAATCTTTCAACTAAATCAAAGCTTAGAAAAGTATTTGAAAAAAACAATAATCTTATCTGTATTCCTTTTTATAAGGATACCCACCAATCACTATATAAATTAATAGAAAAATTTTTAATTGAAAATAATATTTCATTACCAAGAGAAATAATTAATTACATAATTGAAAAATCTCAATTGAATAGAAGAAATATAAAAAATGAGTTAGAAAAGATTAAAAATTTTTCTGTTATAAAAAAAAATATACGAATCTCAGAAATTAAAAAATTAATTAATTTATATGATGATTATGAAATAACAGAACTAGTTGATCAATTTTTATTAAATAATAAAAAAAAAATTTTAAATATTTTTAATACGAATACTAAAAACTATGACAATCAAATGGTTATACTTAGAACGTTTCTTTTAAGATTAAAAAGATTAATCAAGATTTATGAAGAATTAGAAAATGAAAAAAATATAGACAAAGTTTTAATCAAATTTAAACCACCAATATTTTGGAAAGACAAAGAAATCTTAAAAAATCAAATAAAAATGTTATCAACTAAAAAAGTTTATGATTTATTAAAAAAAATAAACCTACTAGAGTTAAAGATAAAAAAAAATTTAAACCTGTCAAATTTCTTGCTGGATGATTTTTTTATTCAAAAATATTGAATAATTAGTAATTTTTTTTTACAATTTCTATTAATCTATTTAGTTGATCGAGCCCCTTATAAAAAAATTTTATCGAACCATGATTTTTTTTATTATTATTAATATTTACGATCAAACCAATTTTTTCTGCAATTGATTTTTCTAAATCTAGCAAATTTGGATCATTAAGACCTTTTGGTTTAAAATTTTTTTTGAGAATTTTAACGAAATTTTCTGCCTGTCTAACTGAAAGTTTTTTTTCAATAATTTTATGAGCTATAAAACTGGCATTTTCAAGACCCACTAAAATTTTAGCATGTCCTGCTGTTATTTTTTGATTTTCAATCAACTCGATTACATCATTGGGTAAAGTTAAAAGTCTTAAAGAATTAGTTATATAGCTTCTACTTTTACCAATAAATTTTGATACCTTTTCTTGATCATAATTAAATTCATCTATTAACCTTTTATAACCTTTTGCTTCTTCAATAGGACTTAAGTCGTGTCTTTGAACATTTTCTACAATAGCAAATTCTAACGATTTTAAATCATCTGCCTCTGTTATAACAACTGGTACATCATGAAGACCTGCTCGCTGAGCAGCTAACCATCTTCTTTCTCCAGCAATAATTTCAAATTTTGCCTTATCATTATTTGATCTTCTAACAATGATTGGCTGGATCATGCCTCTTTCTTTAATTGAGTTGGTTAAATCTTCTAAATTACTTTCATCGAATATTTTTCGTGGTTGATATTTATTTGGAATTATATCACTAGTCGATAGCTGATTTTTTTGAGTCTCAACTTTTGTTTCACCTATTAATGAAGATAAACCTCTTCCAAGCCCTTTTTTAATTTTATCCATTAAGCTGCACTCCCTATCGTTAACTCTTGTTTGATAAATTCATCTGTGAAACTAAAATAAGATTTGCTACCAGGACAGGATTTGTCATAAATTAGAACTGGCATCCCATGTGAGGGTGCTTCAGACAACCTTACATTCCTTGGTATCACTGTTGAGTAAACTTTTTCATTAAAATAGTCTCTAGCTTCTTTCTCTACTTGAGATGAAAGCTTATTTCGTTTGTCATACATCGTTAAGAGTATACCTCTGATTTTTAAATCAGGATTTAAGTTAACTTTTATCCTATCAATTGTTTTCATTAATTGTGTTAACCCTTCAAGTGCAAAAAACTCTGTCTGAAGGGGAACTAGTAGTGAGCTAGAACCAACCAAAGCCATGACCGTTAATAAACTTAGCGATGGAGGACAATCAATGAGCACATAATCATATGATCCCCTAGAATTGTTTAAATATGAAGTTAATTTAGCCTTTAATATAAAGGCTCTATTGCTATCGTCAGCTGTTTCTACCTCTAATCCTGATAAATCTACATTTGAGGTGATGATATCTAAATTATCAAATTGAGTTTTTTTTATTGCCTGTATAATCTCTTTAGATCCATTTAATACGTCATAAATAGTATCACTTGAATTGTCTATATTAGATAGCCCTAGACCTGTCGTTGCGTTTCCTTGTGGATCTAGATCTATTACTAAAATCTTTTTTTTTAGTTGAGAGAGACCAGCTGCAAGATTTATTACTGTTGTTGTTTTTCCCACCCCACCCTTTTGATTTATTACTGAAATAATTTCCATTTAATTTTTTTATAATTATTTTAAATTCTTTTTTTTATTTTTTTAATATTTACTAGAAAAGATTCTTTACTTGTTAAACTTTTTTTTTCTATATATTCCAATTCCCATTTTTTTTTTGAATTCTCGAAAACTTTTTTTCCACTCTTTCCCATAAAAAAAATTAAATTTTTATATTTATAAAAATTTTCGTAAACTAAATCTAAAACAACCGGTATTGGTTTAAATGCTCGAGACATAATAGTTCCTGTTTCTAAATTTTTTATTTCATAAATATTTTTTTGAATAACTTTTGTGTTTAAATTTAATTTTTCTGAAACTTCTCTTAAAAAGTGACTTTTATGGTGGCTTTTTTCATAAAGATGAACACTCATATTATTTTTCATGTTTTTTAATATTATTGCCACTATAATTCCCGGCATTCCTGCTCCAGAACCTAAATCTATGGTTGTATTACTATTTAAATCAACAAAATCAATAATTTGCGCTGAATCAATTATATGACGGTCGATTATAGCCTTTTTAGAAGCTGTATTTCGACTAATTATATTTATTTTTTTATTTTTCTCGAGAATCATCGATATATAGTTTTCAAAATCTGAAAATGTTTCACGTGAAACATTTAGATTATTAAGTTTTGAGTATGAATTTAAAATATCTTGATCCATTAAGCTATTTGCTTAATAGACCTTCTTTTAACGTGTGACAACAAAATATATACAGCTGCAGGTGTAATTCCATCAATTCTAAGAGCTTGTCCCATTGTTTTCGGCTTTATATCTTTAAATTTAGCCTTTACCTCATTAGACAAACCCGAAAGTAAATCATAATTAATTTTATCTGGGATAATTAAATTTTCATCCCTTTTAAATGCTAAAATATCAGCTTTTTGCTTATTTAAATATCCTCTATAATGAGCATTGATTTCAACCTGTTCATCGATTTCTTTGCTAAAAAAAGGTATATCAGCCCATATTTCTCTTATTTTACTCATATTCACTCCTTTTTGAGTTAATACCTCATTAGAAGATCTAAATATTCCATCTTTTGCAATTTTTATTCCAAATTTTTCAGCTTTAGAGGGTGAAATGCTGAATTTAGTCATCATTGAATTAATTTTTTTAATTTTTTGAGATTTATCTAAATATATCGCTTTTCTATGATCACTTATTAAACCTATTTTTATCCCTTTATCTGTTAATCTTTGGTCGGCATTATCAGACCTAAGACTTAATCGATATTCTGCTCTTGATGTAAACATTCGATATGGCTCAGCTACTCCTTTAGTAACCAAATCATCAATCATCACTCCAATATATGCATCGGACCTATCAAGGATAAAAGGTTCTAGTTTTTTAAAAGACAGCGCTGCATTTATACCTGCGATAAGGCCTTGTGCGGCGGCCTCCTCATATCCTGTCGTTCCATTAATCTGCCCAGCAAGATAAAGATTATTAATTTTCTTGGTTTCAAGAGTTAAAAATAATTCTCTAGGATCTATATAGTCATATTCTATAGCGTACCCTGGTCTAATTATAGTTACATTTTCTAAACCATTGATATTATTACATATTTCTTGTTGAACATCAGTTGGTAGTGATGTTGAGATGCCATTTGGATAAATTGTATGATCATTAAGACCCTCTGGCTCTAAAAATATCTGGTGCCTACCTTTATCAGAAAATTTTACTATCTTGTCTTCTATAGATGGACAATATCTTGGTCCAACACCTTGTATGCTACCAGAGTACATAGCGCTCTTAGATAAATTTTTTTCAATAATTTTATGAACCTTTTCGTTAGTGTAAGTCATACGACATGTAACTTGTTTATTAATATTTTTTTTAGTTAAGAAAGAAAAAAAATAAGGATCATCATCTGCGAACTGTTCTTCTAAATTTTCATAATTAATTGTTCTAGAGTCAAGTCGAGGAGGGGTTCCTGTTTTTAATCTTCCTATTTTAAAATTATATTTTTCTAATTGCTCACTTAACCCTGTTGAGGGTTTTTCATCGTATCTTCCAGCAGGTGTTCGTTCATCGCCTATATGTATCAAACCATTTAAAAAAGTGCCCGTTGTTAGTATTAACCTAGAACATAAAACTTTTTTACCTTCATTGGTTATAAAACCGTTTATTGTATTTTTATCAAAAATAAACTCAGTTACTGGGTCAGAAAAAATGCTTAAATTACAATAATTTACAAGTTTTTCTTGCATAAATTTTCGATATAAAGATCTATCTGATTGGGTTCTTGGTCCTCTTACAGCTGGACCTCTACTTCTGTTTAATAATCTAAATTGAATACCTGATTTATCTGCAACCTCGCCCATAACACCATCAAGAGCATCTATCTCTCTTACTAAATGTCCTTTACCCAAACCACCAATTGCTGGGTTACATGACATCTCTCCAATTGTTTCAAATTTGTGAGTAAATAGAGCGGTGTTAACACCAAGTCGGGCTGAAGCTGCAGCTGCTTCACAACCTGCATGACCACCACCTATTACTACAACATCGAATGATAAATCATTTTTCATAATCTAAATTTATAACTGATTATTATATTTACAAGACTAGTATAGCTTTGCTTAAATAAGCTCTAATTATCAAGTCTTTTTAGTTAAAAAAGGCTTAAAAAAAGGGAAATGGGGTATTATTTACCTATACAGAAATCGTTGAAAATACTACCTAAGATCTCCTCAACATCAACTTTTCCAACAATCATGCCAAGATGTCTTGTGGCTAACCTTAAGTCTTCTGCAGCTTTATCAAAATCTTCATCTTCATTTTTTTTATTAAAGTTTTTTAGATGATGTAAACATTGTTCAAGATGTTGTCTGTGTCGTTGCCTTGTAATTAAAATATCACCACTTGTTATAAATTTATTTTTTAAATTATTTTTTATTTTTAAAATTAGCTGATCAATATTTTTTTTTTCTTTAATAGAAATTAAAACATGATTTATTTTTTTTATTTCTGAATCA
>Ga0209653_1001965_pt1 | contig 15688 bp, 13 predicted proteins | sample SaaInl6LU_22_DNA_FD_184644 | JGI IMG/M metagenome (GOLD analysis project Ga0209653, IMG submission 184644) | Marine microbial communities from expanding oxygen minimum zones in the Saanich Inlet - ESP_116LU_22_DNA (SPAdes) (version 2) | ecosystem: Environmental > Aquatic > Marine > Intertidal... | reverse complement strand
ATCGAATTATTATAAGAAACAACGAATTGATCCCTGTAGATGGCATCTTAATCCGAGGCAGTGTTTTAATAGATTATAGTTTTGTCACAGGAGAAGCGGAGCTGGTTTCGAAACAAGCTGGGGAACTATTATTTGCTGGAGGGCGTCAACAAAATGGGGTGATAGAAATGGAGGTTTTAAAATCTGTTGAACAAAGTTATCTAACCCAATTGTGGTCCAATGAAATTTTTAGTAAACATAGTAACAGTCGTTTTCAAACCTTAACGGATCAAATCAGTAAACGGTTTACCATCACTATTCTGAGTATTGCCCTTTTAGCAACAATGTTTTGGGCGTTTTACGATCCATTACTAACGTTGAATGTTTTTACAGCAGTGCTTATTGTTGCCTGCCCTTGCGCCATCGCACTTGCAGCTCCCTTTACACTTGGCAACCTGTTACGCATTTTTGGAGCTCATAAATGTTACATTAAAAATAGTAGGGTGATTGAACAACTCGCCAATATAGATACCGTTGTCTTTGATAAAACAGGCACACTCACCACAAACTATAAAAACATAATTACATACAAAGGGGTTGAGCTTACAAAAGAAGAACAATCTTTATTGACCTCTACCCTCCGTGCTTCAAACCATCCTTTAAGTCGTTCCTTATATCATTTACTCCGCAAACATAACATTCACACTCTCGATGATTTTAAAGAAGAGGTTGGACAAGGAATTATTGGGGTGCTCCACCAAAATAAAATTAAAGTGGGTTCCTATGCGTTTGTGGCAAATGACCCATCTGAATTTAATCCAGAAACTCAAAATCAAACGACTGTACACATCAGTAGCAACGATAGGTATAAAGGCTATTATATTTTTTATAACCAATACCGTAAAGGAATGCAAAATGTGTTTCTATCGCTAGCAAAAAACTATAAACTCGCCGTTCTTTCTGGAGATAATGAAGGCGAAAAAAAATATTTAAAAAGCATTCTCCCCAAACACACCGATCTTGTTTTTAATCAGAAACCAATTGATAAGCTCAATTATATAAAAGCATTGCAAGCAAAAGGTCAAAATGTACTGATGGTTGGAGATGGTCTAAATGATGCAGGAGCACTTGCACAGAGTGATATTGGACTAGTTATTTCAGAAAACATTAATGTGTTTTCACCTGCATGTGACGGCATTTTAGATGCAACACGATTTAAGGACATCCCCGCATTTATCACCCTATCTAAAAAAGGTAAAAAAGTCATTATTTATGCGTTTGTTTTCTCACTCTGCTACAACCTTATTGGATTAGGTTTTGCTGTTTCAGGACATTTAAAACCGATTGTCGCCGCTATTTTGATGCCTTTAAGTTCTATAAGCATTGTACTATTCACAACCATTTACACCTATTTTCTAGGAAGAAAATTTAATCGAAACCCAAACCCATGAAATTTAAAACTAGTTTAATAATAAATTCTAAAGTTGACAAAAGTCATCTTTTAAGAAAATCATCAACAGTAATTTTACATTATAACTTAACCCAACTATGAGTATTATTTATTTACTTCTAGCAATAAGCGTAATTGTTGCACTTCTCTTTTTTGCAGCCTTTATCATATCGGTAAAAAATGGGCAGTATGACGACACTTACACCCCCTCTGTACGCATGCTTTTTGAAGATGAAATCGTCAAAGAAAAGCCTCAAATTACAAAAAAAACCAACGAACAAACACTAATAACTGATCAATTAAAATAACTATGGAACTACAGAAATTTTATTATGATAACAAGATTGTAAGTAAATTTATCATCGCTACCATGTTATGGGGCATTGTGGGGATGGGCATTGGGCTTCTTTTAGCTTTTATGTTTTTATTTCCCAACCTTACAGACGGTATTTCATGGCTGAGTTTTGGGCGTTTACGTCCCTTACACACCAACGCCGTGATTTTTGCATTTGTAGGAAATGCTATTTTTGCCGGTGTCTATTATTCTACACAACGCTTGCTCAAAGCTCGGATGTGGAAAGACTGGTTAAGCAATTTAAATTTTTGGGGATGGCAAGCCATCATTGTCGGAGCAGCAATTACGCTTCCGTTAGGCTACACAACCTCCAAAGAATATGCAGAATTAGAGTGGCCCTTTGACATTGCAATTGCATTAATTTGGGTTGCTTTTGGTACCAATTTAATAGGAACTATTTTAAAAAGAAGACAGCGACATCTATACGTTGCAATTTGGTTTTATTTAGGAACCTTTGTAACAGTCGCCGTTTTGCACATCGTTAATAGCATTGAAATTCCTGTAAGTGCACTCAAAAGTTACTCAGTGTATGCGGGTGTACAAGATGCTTTGGTGCAATGGTGGTATGGACACAATGCCGTCGCATTCTTCCTGACCACTCCCTTTCTTGGGTTGATGTATTATTTTGTACCGAAAGCTGCTAACAGACCTGTATATTCCTATAAATTATCAATCGTTCACTTTTGGTCATTAATTTTCATATACATATGGGCAGGACCTCATCACCTTCTCTACTCATCATTACCCGATTGGGCACAAAACCTAGGAGTCGCCTTTTCAGTTATGTTGATAGCACCATCTTGGGGTGGGATGATTAACGGACTCCTTACCTTGCGTGGAGCATGGGACAAAGTGAGAACAGACCCTGTTTTAAAATTCATGGTGGTAGCCATCACTGGCTATGGAATGGCCACTTTTGAAGGTCCGATGCTTTCTCTTAAAAATATAAATGCAATTGCACATTTTAGCGATTGGGTTATTGCGCACGTTCATGTTGGAGCCTTAGCTTGGAACGGGTTCTTAATTTTTGGAATGGTCTATTGGTTAGTTCCTAAACTTTTCAAAACAACGCTATGGTCTACAAAGCTGGCAAACTGGCATTTTTGGATTGGAACATTAGGGATTATTTTGTATGCACTTCCAATGTATGTGGCAGGATTTATTCAAGCCTCTATGTGGAAACAATTCAATCCAGATGGAACGCTTACCTATGGTAATTTTTTAGAAACCGTCAGTGAAATCATTCCAATGTATTGGATGCGTGCCATTGGAGGAACCATGTTTGTAGTAGGTGCCTTAATCGGAGTTTATAATATCATTAAAACCGCCAAAGCAGGTGTTAAAGTTACGGACGAACTCGCCGAAGCAGCACCACTTCAAATGGTTCCTAAAAAACGAACTTCTAAAGAAGGTTACCACAAATGGTTAGAAAGACGTCCTGTAAAATTAACCATTTTTGCAACCATCGCCATTCTAATTGGGGGTATTGTACAGATTATCCCTTCCTTAATTGTAGATGATTATATCCCAGTAATTTCAAGTGTTAAACCCTATACACCCTTGGAACTAGAAGGAAGAGATTTGTATATCCGAGAAGGCTGTGTTGGCTGTCATTCACAAATGATTCGCCCGTTTAGAAGTGAAGTCGAGCGTTATGGCGAATATGCCAAAGCGGGCGAGTTTGTATATGATCATCCGTTTCTATGGGGAAGTAAACGAACAGGGCCAGATCTTTTACGTATTGGAAGAAAATACAGTGACAACTGGCATTTGAATCATTTTTACGATCCACAAACGACCTCATCAGGCTCCATAATGCCCGCTTATCAATGGCTCATTGATAATGAACTAGACAAAAGCAATACGGAGTCAAAAATGGAAGCAATGGTCTCACTTGGAGTGCCTTATAACAAAGAAGAAATAGAAAGCGCACAGCAGTGGATGTTGAAACAAGGTACTGAAATAGAGCAAAATTTATACAACGATCCTGATTTTGCAAAAACATATGAAGCGGACAAACAATATGCGCAACAAAATAATGAGGAGTTTATTGAAATGCGCAATCGAGAAGTGGTTGCCCTCATCGCATATTTGCAACGCCTTGGAACCGATATAAAACTAAAAACAGAACCCAACTCCCAAACAGATTTAAATAAATAAGCTATGTTAAAATATGTAAAAGGAAACCTAGAAAACATTGACGGAGTACAAATTTACCCAATAATTTCATTATTAATTTTCTTTATATTTTTTGTGGGGCTATTCTGGTGGGTCGCTACCACAAACAAAGCACATATTGAAGAAGTGAGTAAGCTCCCATTAAATGACGATACTATCAACCCAAATCAATCAATCTTATGAAAACCACCGCATCATTTTTAAGGGTTATTGGAGTCGCCCTCTTAGGATTTCTATTTTTAAATTGGATAGGAACTCCCAAAGAAAATTCCACATTTTTTGATCAACCTTTGTTGTGGGGCATCTATGGATTTACCATTTTTGTTCATATTGCTGGAGAAGTATGTATTGGTGCACTCCAAAGAATTTTGTATCAAACACTCTCTCCCGAAGCCAAAGAAAGATATGACAAAGAAGCGGCCTTAAAAAAAGCAAACCAATTCAGATGGATAAAAAAAACATACAAAGCTGCACTAGGCAGTAAAGCCATCGAAGAAGAGTTTGATATTATTTTAGACCATAACTTTGATGGCATCCGAGAATTGGATAACAAGTTACCACCTTGGTGGGTCTATGGTTTTTATGCAACTATTATATTTGCCGTAGTTTACCTCGTTCGTTTCGAAGTTTTTAAAGACTACAATCAAATAGAAGAGTACGAAATAGCCGTAGCCGAGGCTAAAATTGAAGTTGAAAAATGGAAAAAAACCGCTAAAAATCTAGTGGATGCCAGTACAGTAACTCTACTCACAGAAAGCGACGATTTAAAAGCGGGGCAAAGTATTTTCACTACAAGTTGTGTTGTTTGCCATAAATCTGATGGAGGTGGTGGGATTGGCCCAAACCTAACAGATCAGTATTGGATATTAGGAGGCGGTATAAAAAATGTATTTAACACCATTTCTGAAGGTGGACGTAGCGGTAAAGGAATGATCTCTTGGAAAAACGAGTTAAAACCTTTAGAAATAGCGCAAGTTGCTAGTTACATTCTGAATTTTCAAGGCACGACCCCAGCCGAACCTAAAAACCCAGAAGGCGAATTATGGGTGAAATCTGAGTCCAAATAATGAATCCATGCTCGTTATAAATGAAATATCCGAATCACTTTTAGAAAGCAAAAAACCGCTTATTAAGAAACTCTACGATAAAGCAGGTAAGGCACTCTTTGTGATTGGATTGTGTAAAGGGGTTGAATTGAAAGAGGACTTCAGAAGCTGCCAAGCAAAAATTATGGTAATCCAAGGAGAAATTGACTTTAATACAGCAACCTCTAGTTATCGGTTGGAACGCTTTGATTCTTTTGATATTCCTCTAAAGGTCAAACATTCGGTAGTGGGTGTCTTTGATGCCATTTTTCTACTCCTTTTAAAAAAGTCAAACAAAACCCCATAATGGCAGAACAGGGACAAGACAATTTCAGAGATACTATTGGAACCTTAAATACTGAGGGGAAACGCGCTTGGGTTTTTCCTAAAAAACCAAGAGGAAAATGGTATGACTACCGCAAATTTGTAAGTTATATTTTACTTGTTTTTTTATTTATAGCTCCCTTTATAAAAATAGACGGCAATCAGTTTTTGATGTTTAATGTGCTTGAACGTCGATTTAATATTTTTGGGACTCCCTTTTGGCCACAAGACTTTCACATATTTGTGATTATGATGGTAATGGGCGTGGTATTTATCATATTATTTACAGTCGCTTTTGGGCGTTTGTTTTGTGGTTGGATCTGTCCACAAACTATTTTTATGGAAATGGTTTTTAGAAGAATTGAATATTGGATCGAAGGCGATAGAGGCAAACAAATCCGGTTGTCAAAACTACCGTGGAATGCTGAAAAGATTAAAAAAAAATTACTAAAATGGACTGTATTTTTTATCATTTCATTTCTGATTGCCAATGTGTTTCTAGCCTACCTAATAGGGAGTGACAAACTGTTCGGTTATATGTCCGATGGACCATTAAAACATCAAAGCACTCTTGTTTCTCTGCTTATTTTTACAGGAGTATTTTACTTTATTTTCGCTTGGTTTAGAGAACAAGTTTGTATTATAGTCTGTCCTTACGGACGCTTGCAAGGAGTCTTATTAGACAACAAATCCATTGTGGTTGCCTACGACCATAAACGAGGCGAAAAAGAAGTGGGGCGAGCTAAGTTTAAAAAAAACGAAGTGCGATCCACAACAGGAAAAGGCGACTGCATTGATTGTTTTGCTTGTGTGCACGTCTGCCCTACTGGAATTGACATTCGGAATGGCACACAGTTAGAATGCATCAATTGTACTGCGTGTATCGATGCCTGTGACCATATGATGGAAGCGGTCAATTTACCTAAAGGACTCATTCGTTATGACAGTGAAGATGCTATAGAGAAGAAAGAAAAATTCAGTTTTACTCCCAGACTGAAAGGCTATACAGCCGTCTTAACCATAGTCACAGCAGTACTAATTGGGATGCTATTTTTACGAAATGATGTAGAAGCACAGTTACTTAGATTGCCTGGAGAATTGTATGAACACAAAGGGAATAACATCATCAGTAATGTATATACCTATAAAATTCTCAACAAAACAGTCAACGACATCAATGAAGTTCGGTTTGAACTTTTATCTCATAAAGGAGCTATAAAACTAGTTTCCCACAATCATTTTAGCATCGAAAAACAAGGCTTAGCAGAAGGCACTCTTTTTATAGAGATCAATGCGGCTGCTCTAACGGGTGATAAAGACCGATTAAAAATAAGTGTTTATAGTGGCGAGCGACTTATCGAAACCATAACAACCACCTTTTTAGGACCAAGAAGTTATAATTAAACAATATTCGTATGAAAAAAATGAAATGGAACTGGGGAACAGGAATTGTATTGGTAATGCTGGGGTTTATGGGCTTTATTCTATACTTTGTAATTACAATGAGTACCAATGAAAAATACCATCATGATTTGGTAACAGAAGATTATTATGCAAAAGAAATGGCATATCAAAATGAAATTGACGCTGTGTCAAACACTCATAATCTAATAGAAAAGATCAAAAGTAAAAAAGTGCCAACTGGTTGGCTTATTACATTTCCAAAAGAATTTGATACATCAAAAATAAAAGGCACGATTGCACTCTATAGACCTTCCAATAAACAATTAGATTTTGAATTGCCACTAATTTTTACAGATTATAAACTCCACATACCAGACACTCATTTGATTAGAGGTCGTTGGAACATTACGATGGAATGGGTATATCAAAATGAAGCGTTTATGTACAAAGAAAAAATTGTGTATTGATGTTGTGGACCGCATTTGTTTTTGGATTATTAGGTAGTTTTCATTGCATTGGAATGTGTGGTCCTATTGCGTTTTTATTACCACTGAATCGTAGCAACCGAAGTAAACGTCTATTTCAAATTCTAAGCTATCACATTGGGCGGTTGTTTACTTATGGACTGCTTGGCTTCGTATTTGGATTGCTCGGAAATAGCTTGAATTTATTTGGGATTCAACAGCAATTATCCATAATCATTGGGGTTAGTATGATAGGGATGATTTTAATCCCCTCAAAAACATTCAATCGGTATAATTTTTCAAAACCAATTTATTTGCTGGTGGCAAAAGTAAAAGATTTGCTGGGAGTGTTTCTGAAAAAAAAGAATTCTAAAACCTTTTTTGTGTTGGGAATTTTAAACGGCTTCTTACCTTGTGGACTTGTGTACATGGCGGTATTTGGAGCTATGGCAAGTGGTGGAGCGACTTTTGGGGCCTTGTATCTCGTCCTGTTTGGATTGGGCACCATTCCGCTAATGACCCTTGCCATTTATATGGGTAATTTTTTAAAAGGAAAAGCAAAACAAACTATCTTAAAGCTCATTCCGGTCTTTGTCATTATAATTGGCTTGTTATTTGTTCTTCGCGGAATGGGACTCGGAATAAAATACATCTCCCCCTCCAAAATGGTCACAGAACAACACGTTGATTCTAAATACAACTGTCATTAATTGGGTAATTATTTCCCAAAAACTTTGTTCAGATTTTAAAAAAAAATAAAAAAATAATACAACGTATTCATTTTTAACTTTTCTTTGTTGAACAATTGATGAATCATACATCATTTGGCTGAACACTTTGAAATCTGTTTCTACGTTCGGTGCTCTGGGAATTAGGAAGTCAAACTCAGATAAGGTTTATAGTTTAAACCCCCGAAATTTAAAGCTAACTTCCGGTTTTATGTATTTCTTCAACAAGGGAATTTGCCTTTTAATATTGCAAATTTGAATTTCATTGTAATAAACTTACTAGATAAAAATTAGCCATTTCTGGCAAACAATCACTTTTTTTTTCTTAAATAATACAATGAAAACAAAATATATTGATTTTATAAATCAAACTTTTGAATTCCCAAATCAAGAGTTCAATTTAAACGGTAATAAGCTGAAGTTTCATAATATAGATTTGATGGAATTAGTACAACAATATGGAACTCCTTTGAGGTTTACTTATTTACCAAAAATTTCTGAAAACATAAACAAAACAAAGCGTTGGTTTTACAACTCAATGAAAAAAATCAATTACGAAGGGAAGTATCATTACTGCTATTGCACCAAAAGCTCACACTTTAAGTATATTTTGGATGAAGCTCTCAAAAACGATGTACACATTGAAACCTCATCTGCGTTTGATATAGATATTGTGGAAGCTTTAAAAAAAGAAGGTAAAATAGACAATAACACCTTTGTAATCTGCAATGGTTTTAAAAGAAAATTATACATATCCAATATTGCAAAACTCATAAATGATGGGCATAAAAATTGCATTCCAATTATAGATAATTACGAAGAATTACCGTTGTTGATGAATGAAATCAATCACAAATTCAAAGTCGGTATTCGAATTGCTTCTGAGGAAGATCCAAAATTTGCATTTTACACCTCACGATTGGGGATTGGATATAAAAATATTGTAGATTTTTACAATCAACAAATCAAAAACAAACCTCTTGTTGAATTAAAAATGTTACATTTTTTCATCAATACAGGGATTAGAGATACTTCATATTATTGGAATGAATTATTAAAATGCCTAAAGGTCTATGTCAACCTAAAAAAAGCATGTCCCACATTAGACAGTTTAAATATTGGTGGTGGATTTCCGATTAAAAATTCTCTTGCATTTGATTTTGATTATGAGTATTTGATCGATGAGATTATCAATCAAATTCAACTTGCTTGTATCGAAGCTAATGTACCTGTCCCAGATATTTTTACAGAATTTGGAAGTTTTACTGTTGGCGAAAGTGGTGGTATTATCTACGAAATTTTATGTCAAAAACAACAAAATGACCGTGAAAAATGGAATATGATAAATTCATCATTCATTACCACATTACCAGATACTTGGGCCATCAATCAGCGTTTTATGATGCTCCCTCTAAACCGATGGAACGATTCGTATGAACGAGTTCTACTAGGTGGATTGACTTGCGATAGTGACGATTATTATAATAGCGAACAACATGTTAATGCCGTCTATTTACCAAAATATCATCCCGAAAAACCACTCTATATTGGATTTTTCAACACGGGAGCTTACCAAGAAAATATCGGAGGATACGGCGGATTACAACATTGTTTAATTCCTGCGCCCCAACACATTTTAATTGATAAAAATGAAAATGAAACTCTTGAAATTACTCAAAACAAAGCACAACAATCTAATAAAGATTTTTTAAACATTTTAGGATATGAACATGCATAAAAAATTTGGCGGTATACCGGAAGAATTTGCAAAATACGAAAAATCAAAAATCGTATTACTGCCTGTACCATACGATGGTACAAGTACCTGGCAGAAAGGAGCAGATAAAGGATTTGAAGCCTTTCTTGAAGCCTCTGAAAATATGGAATTGTATGATATTGAAACAGATAGTGAAGTTTATAAAAATGGAATTTCAATCTTAGATGCCATTACAGAAAAGTCCTCCCCAGACGCCATGGTAGAGGCCGTTTATAAATCCGTTCAACATCAAATTAAACGCAACAAATTTGTAACTCTTTTTGGTGGAGAGCATTCCATATCAATCGGAGCAATTAGAGCATTTTATGAAAATTATGAAAATCTAACCGTTCTTCACTTAGATGCACATGCAGATTTGCGAAAAGACTATGAAGGATCAAAATACAACCACGCTTGTGCTGTATATGAGGCCAGTCAACACACAAATCTAATACAAATTGGTATTCGATCAATGGATACATCTGAAAAGCTAACGATGGATTTCGAAAAGGTTTATTTTGCACATGAAATAGCGCAGGATAACTTTTGGATGGATAGTGCGTTGGAACAAATGACTGAGAACGTTTTCATCACATTAGATCTGGATGTTTTTGACCCCTCAATTATGCCTAGTACAGGCACACCTGAACCCGGTGGACTACTTTGGAATGAAACCCTAGAATTTCTTAATAAAGTTTTTGGCGAAAAAAATGTAGTTGGATTCGATATTGTAGAATTATGCCCTAATTCAAACAATAAAGCACCCGATTTTTTAGCTGCTAAATTATACTACAAAATGCTGAGTTATAAGTTTTCAAATAATACAATGACCAAAGATTTTGAAGAAGACTTTGATGACAACTTTGATTCTCCATTCACTAAATTATCTAAATTCAAAGACAATGACGAGTTCTAGAGGTACAATTTCCAAATTTATGGAAACCCATTTTTTACACTTTAATTCAGCAGTATTGGTAGATGCTGCTAAAGCATACAAACATCAACTGAATACTAATTCAAAAATGTTAGTGTCCATGGCTGGAGCCATGAGCACCGCTGAGATTGGAAAAACTTTCTCTGAGATGATTAGACAAAATAAAGTCCACATCATTTCTTGTACAGGTGCAAATTTGGAGGAAGATATCATGAATTTGGTTGCACATTCGCATTATAAACGCATTCCTAACTATAGAGATTTGACACCAAAGGACGAATGGGATTTGTTGTTGAAAGGACTCAATAGAGTGACAGACACCTGCATTCCAGAAGAAGAAGCATTTAGACGTCTTCAAAAACACATCTTCAAAATATGGAAAGATGCTGAAGATAGTAATGAGCGCTACTTTCCTCACGAATTTATGTACAAATTATTATTATCTGGGGTTTTAGAATATTATTATGAGATCGATATTAAAGACTCATGGATGTACGCTGCAGCTCAAAAGAATCTGCCAATGGTTGTTCCAGGGTGGGAAGATAGTACAATGGGAAATATTTTTGCTTCTTATGTTTTGAAAGGAGAACTTAAAGCGAGCACCATGAAATCTGGGATAGAATACATGACTTTTCTTGCCAATTGGTACTCTAAAAATTCAGAAAATGGTATTGGTTTCTTTCAAATAGGCGGTGGTATAGCGGGCGATTTCCCTATATGTGTCGTTCCAATGCTCTACCAAGATATGGGTCAAGACAACACACCTTTTTGGAGTTACTTTTGTCAGATTAGTGATTCTACAACTAGTTATGGTTCTTACTCTGGAGCTGATCCAAATGAAAAAATCACTTGGGGAAAACTCGATATTGATACTCCAAAATTTATAATAGAAAGCGATGCAACGATTGTGGCACCCTTAGTTTTTGCTTACATACTAAACTTATAAGATTATGAAAAAAATTATTGTTGGCTTTGAAAAACTAACCCCTAATATTCTAAATCTTTTTGTCGAAAGATATCCCGATGGTTATGGTGATGATGATGTCATAGAATTTAAAAATAGTACTGGAGAAACAATTCAAGCAGTAGAATTGAAAAGCGATGACACTGTCTATTTAATCAAAATAGGAAAAAAATTGAGTCAAATTATTCAAGAATATGAAGATGAACAATCTGAACTTAATGAAGACTCCGGATTTCTTGAAGAAGATAAAGAGATTGACTCAAATCTTGATTTTGACCTCAATTGAAATAATCGATCAAACTTGTTTCTTATAAAATATTTAAGCCAATATAAAAAAATACTTTAGGCAAAAAGACAGGCATTATATAAGTTGATTTTTTCAAAACTTTACTTAACCAATATTCTTAAATAACTGCAAAAATTTAAAACTAAGTTTTAGAAAACAGAACCTATTAGTTTTTGGATGGTTTATTTTCATATTCAGATGGGGTATATCCAGTCATAGTCTTAAAAATCTTATAAAAATTAGATGGTGAATTGAAACCACTTTTTTTTGCGATATAATCTAATTTAAAACGATTTCCAGATTCCAAATGCTTGATAGCCTCTTCCACTCTAATTTCATTTTTCAATTTCATAAAAGTTAACCCATTGCACTTTAAGTATAACCTTATGTGATATTTATTTTCGTTAATTTCATGAGCAAAAACATCAAAATTAGTATCAGGATCTATTAATAAATCTCGGTTTTTTTTCATGTTATTAATTTTAGCTTCAATGTTAGTGTAAATCTTTTCAGGGATTAGATTTTTATCCGCTTCACTTAAGAAAAAGGGAGATTTTTGGATATGGGAACTCTTTAATTTATTGTTGCTGATGAAAAGTTCTGGGTACTTAAAAATTTCAAAAATCAAACCTATAAATAGAATAATATCACAATAAATAATGATATAAACAAGTGTTGTTTTGTATGCCTCACCAACAAGAATAACAACAATATGAATAAAATAAATTACCGTTAAGGATATGAAAATTACTGTAATTTTTTTTAATGATATTAACTTAACTCTTTTATCATTTGTTGCATGCTTACTATTTAATTGTATTAATCTAAAGCTTAAGACACAATATGAAATAAAATGAAACATTCGAAAAGCATAATTAAACTTTGGAGAAAAAAACATATTGATATTGAGGTGCTCTTGAATTTCTGGATCAATAAATATTTGTTCTACTATATTAATTTTTTCTGTCCATGGCATAAAGAAATAGGGAACTATGGAAATTAGATAAATTAATGATGGAAGAAAATGCAATAGGTCAATTTTCCTTACTCTATTTATTTTATTTAATGTAATTAATGTAAATAGATAAAAACAGGGCCCTATAATTAGATACAAAGGGGTGAAATGATTAAATAAAATCGCAGCCATAACACTTGAACTTTTGGAATTCGAAAAGTAATGAGCCATCAAATAAATCGACAGCCCAAGAATTGTAACATTAAATAACGTTACAGCCTGGTTTTTTCTGTTTAAAATAATTAAATATAAGCTAAACCAAAAAGGAAGTGTTATTAATAAATCCATACCGTAAAATTAATCCTTTTTTTTGAAATTGAACTCCTTTTTTTTAAAATAGGACACTAAAAAAAATCAATTATATACTTAAGTTAATGTGTTTAATAGTTTTGCAAAAAAAATAAAACAATTTAAAATGAAAAACATTACACTCTTTCTAACATTATTTAGCTTTTTTGCTTACGCGCAAGCACCCCAAATTGATAGTTTTTCGCCAGCTGTTGCTGAAGTTGGTGAACAAATTTACATTAACGGCAGTGGGTTTGATGCCACACCAAGCAATAACATTGTTTATTTCGGTGGGGTGAAAGCATTGGTAAATGCGGCTTCTCAAACTCAACTCTCGGTTATAGTTCCTATTGGTGTATATGCTTCAAGAATTCAACTAACTAATATTGTGTCAAATTTAGTAGTTTTGTCTGGATCCAGGTTTATTCCAAAGTATGACTTATCTTCAGCTTTAGTAGCGGGTTCTTACTCTGACAATGCTTTTACTGTAGGAAGCCTTGAAAGAGATCATGGTGAAACATTTGCTATTTCTGATATCAATGGAGATGGTGATCCAGATATTCTTTTTCAAGATCTTGTTGGTTCAACTCGAAAACTAAACTATTTACTTAACAATACTACCCAAAACCAGCAGCCTTCATCATCTCAGATTAACACTGTTGTTGAGATGAGTTCTTGGGCTGGAAGCTCATATGGTGGTGGACCAATAGCTGTTTCAGATTTTAATGCTGATGGAGAATTGGATATACTTTGTGGTTCTGTTGGATATAATGGCACAAAAATGCTATTAAATCTTACAGGTGGCGGTTCTCCTGAACAACAAACATACAATCCCTCATCCTATCAAGCTGGTGTTCGTCCCATTGATTTTGAGAACGACGGTGACATTGACTTAATTTCAACATATTTTAGTTCTAACAATTTTTACGAACAAGTTAACAACACTGTTGGAGGCTCTAATACTGTATCTTTTAATGCTACAGCTACCAGCTTTAATTCTGCATCAACAGGAACTGCAATTGCAGATGTTGATGGTAATGGATATTCTGACGTACTTATTTCGACGGGGTCAAGCTTATTTATCCGTCCTCTTTCAAGCACTGGATATTTAACTGAAGTTGAATTATCTTCTGTTAAAGGTAATGATATTGCATTGGCTGACTTTGATGGTGACGGATTAGAAGACATCGTTGTTGATCATTCTAACGGAATATATGTTTTCAAAAACACCTCAACACCAGAAGCAGTCAGTTTCACTGGTCCAATTGACTTATCGAGTGGTTTGAGTGGAGTTTATGCTCTTGATATTGTTGATATTAATAATGATAACCTTCCTGATATTATCGCTTCTACCTCAAGTCGTATTTACATATACGAAAATACTTCAACAGTTGGTTTACATTCATTTAATGCTGGAATTCAAATATCAACGAATTCACAATCAGCTTATGATATGAAAGTGGTTGATATAAATAACGATGGAGTTCCAGAAATAATTACTGGAGGAAGTACAATTAGAATCCAGAATTTTACTGCACAGCCAGAAATTTCAGTTATTCAAAATATATCAGCTTTTGAAACATGTCAATCCCTAAGCAGTACATCACAAAATTTTACTGTTTCAGGTGAAAACTTAACAGCGGATATAAGCATTAATGCTCCGACAGGATATGAAGTATCGACAGACAATACAACCTTTAGCTCTTCACTCACGTTGTCACAGTCCTCTGGAACAGTTGCTCAGACCACTATTGATGTCCGCTTAACTGGAGCAAGTACGGGTGACTTTAACTCAAATATTTCAATAACAAGCCCAGATGCTACTAGTGTTGATATTGCACTTTCCGGTACTGTTTATGAGTCACCTGTAATTAGTGGAAATAGTTCTATTGAATATAACACTACAGCAACATTTACAGCGACAACTACACCAAGTGCACCAGCACCATGGACTTCATCAAATACAACTGTTGGTACCATTACAAATTCTGGTGAGTTTTCTCCATTGACTTTGGGCAATACTACAATTAGTTTTGAAAACTCAAACGGATGTATTGATACTTTAGAAATTAACGTCGTGGATACTACTGCTCCAGTTATTACACTAACAGGCTCTACTGTAACGCTTGAAGTTGGAGCTACATACAACGAACAAGGGGCTACAGCAACTGACAACTACGATACTTCTGTAACTGTAACTATTGGTGGCGATAATGTTAATACAAACACTGTGGGCACATACACAGTAACTTACGATGCTACAGATGCAAATAGCAACGCTGCAACTCAAGTTACAAGAACGGTAAACGTCGTGGATACTACCGCACCAGTCATTACACTAGCAGGTGATGCTACTGTAACGCTTGAAGTTGGAGCTACATACAACGAACAAGGGGCTACAGCAACTGACAACTACGATACTTCTGTAACTGTAACTATTGGTGGCGATAATGTTAATACAAACACTGTGGGCACATA
>Ga0209653_1001960_pt1 | contig 15710 bp, 14 predicted proteins | sample SaaInl6LU_22_DNA_FD_184644 | JGI IMG/M metagenome (GOLD analysis project Ga0209653, IMG submission 184644) | Marine microbial communities from expanding oxygen minimum zones in the Saanich Inlet - ESP_116LU_22_DNA (SPAdes) (version 2) | ecosystem: Environmental > Aquatic > Marine > Intertidal... | reverse complement strand
CCTCTATGAGTACACTTAAAGATTTTAATTTTAAAGATAAAAAAGCCCTTATTCGTGTTGATTTTAATGTTCCACTCGATGAGAATTTGAACGTTACTGATGACACGAGAATTCAGTCTGCAAAAAACACCATTCTCAAAGTTTTGGAAGACGGTGGAAGTTGTATTCTTATGTCGCATTTGGGTCGGCCAAAAGCTAAGGAAACGGAATTTTCATTAAAAAACATTATTTCTAAAGTCGAAAATATTTTAGGCGTAAGTGTTTTATTTTCAGAGGATTGTATTGGAGACGAAGCCGCTCAAAAGGCCAAGGACCTAAAACCAGGCCAAGTTCTTTTATTAGAAAATCTCAGATACTACAATGAGGAAAAACAAGGCGATGTTGCCTTTGCTGAAGCATTATCAAAACTAGGGGATATTTACGTAAATGACGCTTTTGGAACAGCACATAGAGCTCATGCATCAACGAGTATAATTGCTCAATTTTTCCCAGAAAATAAATGTTTTGGTTATTTATTAGAACAAGAAATTATTAGCATAGACAAAGTGTTAACGTCTGGAGAAAAGCCAGTATTAGCAATTTTGGGTGGTGCAAAAGTATCATCAAAAATCACAATTATTGAAAACATCCTAGACAAGGTTGATCATCTAATTATTGGAGGCGGAATGTCATTCACGTTTATAAAAGCACAAGGAGGAGCAATAGGAGACTCTATTTGTGAGGACGACAAATTGGATTTGGCATTAGATATCTTACGTTTAGCAAAAGAAAAAAATGTTCAGCTTCATCTTCCTGTTGATGTCTTAGCCGCAGATGATTTTAGCAATACAGCAAACACACAAGTTGTGGACATAACAGCCATTCCATCAGATTGGCAAGGCTTGGATTGCGGTCCAAAAAGTAAGGCTATTTTCCATGATGTTGTTCAGCAATGTAAAACTATTTTATGGAATGGGCCGTTAGGTGTTTTTGAATTAGATACATTTTCTACAGGCACAAAAGCATTAGGAGATTCAATTGCAGAGGCGACACAAAATGGCGCTTTTTCTCTTGTAGGTGGTGGCGATTCTGTGGCTGCAGTTAAGCAATTTGGATTTCAAAACAAGGTGAGTTATGTGAGTACTGGCGGTGGCGCTATGTTGGAAAGTCTGGAAGGAAAGACACTTCCTGGAATTGCAGCCATAAACGAATAACACCTCTATGATATCAAAAAAGAGAATCGCGTTTATTTTTCTTCTGTTGTTAAATTTGTCTTATTCACAATCACAAATTTCAGATGAAGTAGACTTAAAAATTATCATTGATACAACAGTAATTGAACTTCAAGATTACAAAAACGCAATACTTTTTGACAACCAATGGAGAGAAGAATTTTTTGATGATTCATTGTATGATTCTATCACAAAAATTGTAAAGGAAGACACTTTCGAAAATATAGATTTTCCAGAATTATCTTCCGATACACTTCGTGCAAGGCTACAGGAACTTGATTCGAAAACACCATTTCATATCAGTTATAATCCTGCCCTAGAAACACTTATAAAAAAACACCTTAAACAAAGAAAGGGCCCTTATGAAAGACTTATGAAATTGAGTCAGTATTATTTTCCACTTTTTGAAGAAATTTTTGATAAGGAAGGAATTCCATTGGAAATCAAATATTTAGCTGTTGTTGAATCGGCATTAAATCCCGCAGCAACATCTACAGTCGGCGCAACTGGTCTATGGCAATTTATGTTTTCAACTGGAAAATATTACGATTTAGAAGTTAGCAGTTATGTAGATGAGCGATGTGATCCAGTTCGATCTACAACTGCAGCGGCAAAATATCTAAAATCTTTACACAAAACTTTTGATGATTGGGATTTGGCTCTTGCCGCCTACAACTCAGGACCAGGAAATGTTACAAAAGCAATTCGGCGTTCTGGTGGTTATAAAAACTATTGGAACATTCGGCCTTTTTTGCCAAGTGAAACAGCGGGATATTTGCCAGCTTTTTTAGCAACAATGTACATATTTGAGTATGCATCACAGCATGGTTTTGATGTTTCAACACATAAAATGCCAATAATAAAAACAGACACTGTACAAGTTAAAAACATGATTAGTCTAAAGCAAGTGAGCGAGGTTATTGATATGGATTTGGAGACGTTAGAATTTTTAAATCCATCCTATAAACTTGGAATAATTCCAGTTATAAAAAATAAAAATTATGTTTTAAGACTTCCTATTGAAACTATTGGTGCCTTTGTAAGCAATGAAGCGCAAATTTATGCTTACGCCAAAACACAATTTGATAGTCGTGAAAAACCATTGCCAAAGTTCTATAAATTAGACACCAAAATAAGATACAAGGTTCAGCCGGGGGATTATTTGGGAAAAATTGCTAAAAAGTTCCGTGTAAAAATCAGTCAAATAAAGAAATGGAATGGGCTACGTTCAGACCAACTTAAAGCAGGGAGCCGATTGACAATTTTTACAAGAAACCCACAGAACTAGTCTCAATATAGACCACAATTTTATGTCAATCAAAGAGACTCTTTTCACAAGATTTAAAAAAATAGTCTTACTTTTCGATAGTAAATTTGTAAAAATGGAACGATATTAGTGGTGATGAGTAAAAAATCTAAATATGAAATCCCTCATTAACATAATAGTCTTTACGTTGGTTCTTTTTTCATGCAATGAAACAGCATCAAAAAAAGTATATAAACCACAATCATCAGGAAACATTAATAGTCTTTTAGTTGTTGTTGACGATGATCTATGGGGCGCAAGTGTTGGAGAAGCCATTAGACGTCACATTGGAGCAGAAATATACGGACTTCCCCAAGTAGAACCCCAATTTGATTTACGACAAGTTCCCCATTCTGTTTTTTCAGACTTTGTTCGAATGAATAGGACCGTCTTAAAAGTACAGCTTTCAAAAGAAGATGGGGTTAAGTTTTATACTAATCCCTATGCGATACCTCAAAAGATGATAGTGGTAAGCGGCACATCGCGTAAAGTCCTTGCAGAATTAATTGAGCAAAACGCTTCTAAAATTATAAGTGTATTTAAAAATGAAGAATTAAAAGAAAGACAGCGGCGAATAAAAAAATCGTTATTCAACACAGCCGCTATAGAAAAGACTTTGGGGATTAAACTTAATGTGCCATCTGTTTATAGAATTGCTAAAAACAAAGACAACTTTTTTTGGATGAGAAGAGATACAAAAACAGGCATCATAAACCTGTTGCTTTATAGCGTTCCTTTACAAGATTTCAAAACTATAGACGCATTTTCACAACGTGTTATTCAGCTTAGAGATTCTGTTGCAAAGCAACACATTCCAGGACCAATTGAGGGTAATTTTATGACCACAGAAACGGCATACACACCATATTCATTTTTTACAGAAATTGCAAACACAAGGGTTTTAGAAACTAGAAGTTTATGGAAAGTTGAAGGTGCATTTATGTCAGGACCTTTTGTTAATTTTTCTTTTGAAGACACAAAGAACAACCGACTGTTGGTAGCGGAGGGATTTGTTTATACACCGTCTGAACCAAAACGAGATTATATTTTTGAACTAGAGTCGATTATAAAATCCATTACAATCCAATAAAAAATCCCAGTATTACTGGGATTCTTATTATTTCTTTTCTTCCTCTTTTTTGTTGTCTTCGTCTTCTTTGCTAGCTTTCTTAAATTCTTTGATGCCTCCCCCTAAACCCTTCATGAGTTCAGGAATTTTTTTACCACCAAAAAGCAACAAAACAACAAGAACAATTAGAACAATTTGCATTGGGCCAAAAGCCAGAGGTAATATATGTAGTTCCATAATTTTTGTATTATTAGATACAAAGTTAAGAATTATCCATTAATTAAAATGCGAAATCAAAATATTAGTGGTGGAGTACTATAACAATAGCACAAATTTTATTTAATTTTGTTTCGATGAAGTATTTAAAAACATCTGAGAAATCCAGAAAAAAGAAATTAACCAAAAAGCTATTGCATAAATATCGATTGGTTGTTCTTAACGAAGACACTTTTGAGGAGCGATTTGCCATGAAGCTAACACGCCTAAATGTTTTCATTTTTGGGTCATTATCAGCATTATTTTTAATTGGCTTTACCACAGTTTTTATTGCATTTACACCAATTCGAGAATATATTCCAGGGTATACTTCCCCAACGCTTCAAAAACAAGCTATAGATTTGGAGCGAAAAACAGACTCTCTTTTGAATGTAACCCGTATGAATGAACTTTATATGGCTTCAATAAAAGATGTTTTAAGTGGTGAGGTATCTTCGGAAACGATTAATAAAGATTCTATATACGCAGCATTGGCTGCTGAGGTCAACCCAGAAGATTTGAACCCTTCAAAAGCGGATTCAATTTTAAGAGAAAAGGTAAATAATGAGGATAAATACAATTTATTTGAATCTGCACGGTCAGTAAAGAATTTTATCTTTTTTCCACCCGTAAAAGGCACTGTAAGTTCAGGGTTTAATATTAAAGAACAGCATTATGCTGTTGATATTGTAGTGCCAAAAAACACACCCATAAAAGCCGCCGCAGATGGTCGTGTCGTTCTTGCTTCATGGACTTCGGACTCTGGTTATGTCATTGTTATAGATCACGGAAATCAATTGCTTTCTGTCTATAAACACAACTCCTCTCTTACCAAAGAACAGGGCGACTTAGTTAAAGCGAGAGAGGTTATTGCGATTTCAGGCTCTTCAGGAGAATTTAGTACAGGACCCCATTTGCATTTTGAGCTTTGGAATGACGGTAACCCTATAGACCCTGTTGCATTTATAGATTTTTAGCTTAAAATATGACATCAATTAAATCTTTTTTTGCCAAAATATTTGCTGCACATGTTACCAAAAAAATTAATACATGGGCCTCAAAACCAATAGAAACTCAAGATAAAGTTTTTAAATCGCTGATTGCATCTGCAAAGCACACAAAGTTTGGTAAGGATCATCATTTTAGCCACATTAAAAATCATGAAGATTTTGTAAAAAACGTACCCGTAAGAGATTATGAAAATTTGAAACCTTATGTAAATCAAGTTATCGATGGGGAGCCTCATGTTTTGTGGCCAGGAATACCACTTTATTTTGCCAAAACATCTGGAACAACTTCTGGAGCAAAATACATTCCAATTACCGCACCATCTATAAAAGCACAGGTTGAAGCATCGCGTAATGCTATTTTGATGTATATCAATGAAACAGGAAACTCCGATTTTGTAGATGGGAAATGGATTTTTTTGCAGGGGAGTCCAGTTTTAAGCGAAAAAAACGGTATCAAACTCGGTCGTCTTTCGGGAATTTCTGCACATTATGTGCCTTCATATTTGCTTAAAAATAGAATGCCTAGCTGGGAAACAAACTGCATAGAAGACTGGGAAACCAAAGTAGATGCAATTGTACAAGAAACCCTTAAAGAAAACATGACAGCTATTGCAGGAATCCCTTCATGGGTACAAATGTATTTTGAGAAGTTGGTGAAAGAGAGAAAACAAAAGGTGGGTGAGATTTTTAAGAATTTTAATCTTTTTATTTTTGGCGGCGTCAATTTTGAACCCTATCGTTCTAAATTTGAAAACTTAATTGGAAGAAAAGTAGATAGTGTAGAACTTTACCCTGCAAGTGAAGGGTTTTTTGCCTTTCAAGATCGGCAAAATAAAAAAGGGATGCTATTGCAGTTGGACTCAGGAATTTTTTATGAATTTATTGAAGCAAACACCTTTTTCGAGGACAACCCCAAACGAATAACTCTAAAAGACGTAAAAATAGGGATCAATTATGTCATTATAATTTCTACCAATGCGGGTTTATGGGCTTATAATATTGGCGATACAGTTCAGTTTACTTCGCTAGCACCATTTCGAATTATTGTTAGCGGAAGAATAAAACATTTTATATCAGCTTTTGGAGAACATGTTATAGCTAAAGAAGTAGATCAGGCACTTATTGAGGCTGTAAAAGGCACAAGCGCAAGAGTTACAGAATATACAGTAGCTCCTGAAATAAACCCAAAGGAAGGGTTGCCTTTTCACGAATGGTTTATTGAGTTTGAAAAAGAGCCAGAAGATTTTAATCAGTTTATTAAAAAAATTGATGAATCTCTTCAAAGTCAAAACAGTTACTACAAGGACTTAATTCAAGGGAAAGTTTTAAGGCAACTCCAAATTACAACGGTTAAAAAAGATGGTTTTAAAACATATATGAAAACTATTGGCAAACTAGGCGGACAAAATAAAACACCTCGCCTTGCAAATGACCGAAAGATTGCAGATAGTTTAAAGAAGCAAAATCTCATCAAATAATGTATATTTGACCAATTTACGTGATTAAAAATCAAATTTTAAAACAAATTATAAATTAATACACACGATAATGAGTACTACTAACACTCCACAACCGTCTGAAGAAGTTGATTTAGGGCAGCTTTTTAAAATGATTGGAAACGCATTCCAACGCTTATTTCAGTTTATAGGTTCAATTTTTAATAAACTGTTTTTGGCCTTTGTTTGGCTTGTGTTTTTTATAAAAAAACGCGCCGTTGTTTTATTAATTGTAGCTGTAGCTGGTTTAGCGCTAGGCCTTATTTTTGACAAAACTTCACCACCAACGTACAAATCCTCAATAACAGTAAAGCAAAATTATGCAACAGGAGAAAACTTGTATGGATCTATTGATTATTATAACAGCCTATTAAAAGATGGCGATTATGAGGTTTTGGGGCGTGTTTTAGGATTAGAAAAAAAGGTCTCTGAAGAGATTTTAGAAATTGAGATTGAACCAATTATTACGGATAATGATCGCGTTGTGATGTTTGACAAATACATAAGTGGATTAGACTCTTTGGCAGCTTCTAAAGTTGAATATGATGTGTTTGTAAAAAACATTAAAGACTACAAGCATCAGCTGCAGCAAATTAGCATCAAGTCCAAAACTAGAGCCAATTTTAAAAATGTGTTTGACAATGTTATTGGAGACATAAACACGAACACATTTTTTGTAAATGAACAAGCAAAAGATTTAGCGGAGCTAAACCAACAAAAAGTGGCTTTAGAACAATCTTTAGCGCAGTCTGATTCTTTGCAGCGTACCTATAAACGTGTTTTGGAACAGCAAATGGAATCAAAATCCACTTCCGAAACCTCCATAACGTTTGAAGGGAATAATGATAAAAACAAAACCCGTGAGTTTGATCTTTATAAAAACGATATAGAATTACGCCGAGAAATTGTACAGATTGAGCGAAAGTTAAAAGATAAACAAAATATTGTTGAAATCATTTCTGGTAAGCAGGATAGCGGATTTGTTGATGACACAAAAGAATTACTAGGATTAACTCTAAGCACAAAACTCTATTATTTAGTACTATTTACGATTTTAGCTTTTGTTATTCTTTTTGGGCTTGAATTTTTAAAGTTTTTAGAAAAATATAAGCCAGAGTAAAAAAGATTTAATACTCGTTAATTCATAAAAAATGAAGGTATTTAAGACCCCTTTAGATGGTTGTATTGTTTTGTCTCCCACGCTGTTTTCAGATGACCGAGGGAGCTTTTATGAAGCCTATAAAAAGACAATATTAGACGATTTTTTAGGGTATAAAGTGGAATTTGTGCAAGACAACGAGTCCTTTTCTTCCAAAGGGGTACTTCGGGGGTTACATTTTCAAAAAGGGGTTTATGCGCAAGCAAAATTAGTTCGTGTTGTACAGGGTGCTGTTTTGGATGTCGCTGTCGATTTGCGATTAGAATCGCCAACTTACGGCCAACATTTTTCTATAGAGCTATCGTCTGATAATAAAAAGCAATTATTTATTCCAAGAGGGTTTGCACATGGATTTGTAGTGCTTAGTGATACCGCTTTATTTTCCTACAAATGTGATAATTATTATAACAAAGCATCTGAAAGTGGGATCATATATAATGACCCCACTCTAAATATCGATTGGAAATTACCTAGCCACCAACTACAACTGTCTAAAAAAGATTTAGAACTTCTTCAATTTAAATCTTTGAAGCTATGATTAAAATTTTGGTAACAGGGGGTAGTGGGCAGCTCGCCCAATGTTTAAAGGATGTTGTCATAAACGAAAATGAATTAAATGTTGATTTTCAGGACCTTCCAGCCTTAGACATTACCAATAAGCAACAACTAGAGTCGTATTTTTTAAAGAATGAATTAGATTATTGTATCAATTGTGCGGCCTACACCGCCGTCGATTTAGCAGAAGAGCAAAGCAATTTGGCCTATGCGGTCAATGCAGAAGGTCCAAAAAATTTGGCTGAGGTTTGTAAGAAATACCAAGTTAAGCTCCTTCATATCTCAACAGATTTTGTGTTTGACGGTAAAAAGCAAACACCTTACATAGAAACGGATATGCCTAATCCACTAGGGGTTTATGGCGCGAGCAAATGGCAAGGCGAACGCTACATTCAGGAGGTTATGGAGGATTATTTTATTATACGTACGTCGTGGCTGTACTCTGAATATGGAAATAATTTTATAAAAACTATGTTGAGGTTATCAGAAACACGAGACGAAATTAGCGTAGTGTCCGATCAAATAGGCGCGCCCACATATGCAGGAGATTTGGCTGGGGTTTTGGTAAAAATAGTTTTATCTTCGTCCACAAATTATGGGGTTTACCATTACAGTAATTCAGGCGCCATCTCGTGGTATGATTTTGCGGTAGAAATTTTTAAGCAGTTTGGCAAGAAAATTGAGGTGAAACCCATCAAAACAGAAGAGTATCCAACCGCAGCCAAGCGGCCAAAGTATAGTGTGTTGGAGACTACAAAAATTGAAAAAGAGTTTAAGATACAACTAATCAATTTGAAAAATAGTTTAGATGCTTTAAAAAAGAATAAAGTATGAACGAAAATATTAGAATAGCTATTATTGGATTGGGTTATGTGGGACTCCCGCTAGCTGTTGAGTTTGCTAAAAAATATAAAGTCATAGGTTTTGACATAAGTTCAAAAAGAGTTGATGAATTAGAGAATTTTATTGACAGGACACAGGAAGTTGACGAAGAGAGTCTAAAAGGGGTTTTAAAAGTCTCAAAGTCAATTGGTTTACAATTGACACACACTCCTAATTTACTATCAAACTGTAATGTTTATATAATAACCGTTCCAACCCCCGTAGATAAGAACAATAGGCCAATTCTAACCCCTCTTATTAGGGCGTCAAAAATAGTCGGTGCACATCTCAAAAAGGACGACATTGTAATTTACGAATCTACTGTTTACCCTGGGGTTACAGAAGACGAATGCGTGCCAATTCTTGAAAGAGAAAGCGATTTAGTTTTCAATAAAGACTTTTATTGTGGATATTCACCTGAACGAATTAATCCAGGAGACAAAACCCGAAAAGTAAAAGATATTCTTAAAGTAACATCAGGATCAACACCCCAAGTAGGAAAACAAATCGATAAATTATATTCTTCAATAATCAAAGCTGGAACCCATTTGGCACCAAGTATAAAAGTCGCAGAAGCATCAAAAGTAATTGAAAATGCCCAAAGGGATATCAACATAGCTTTTGTTAATGAATTAGCCAAAATATTTAATAAACTAGATATAGACACTCATGCGGTATTGGAAGCCGCATCAACTAAATGGAACTTCTTACCTTTTAGACCAGGGCTTGTAGGAGGACATTGCATAGGGGTTGACCCATTTTATTTAGCACAAAAAGCGCAAGAAGCAGGTTACTATTCAGAGCTTATTTTGACCGCAAGAAGATTAAATGATAGTATGGGACAATATGTTGCAGACGAGTTATTAAAACTAATGGTAAAAAAAAGCATTTCTATTAAAGACGCCAAAGTTTTGATGTTGGGGTTTTCATTTAAAGAAAACTGTCCAGATTTTAGAAACACGAAAGCCATAGACGTTTATGAAGCACTAAGAGGGTTTAATTTAGATGTTTCTGTATATGATCCATGGGTGAGAAAACAGGATGTAAAAGAGATATACGGAATTGATCTTATTGAAAAATTGGAACACAATTATGACGCAATTATTCACGTTGTAGCTCATAAAGAGTTCGTAGATTTAGATATTAATGAATTAAAATCCCCATCAGCGGTAGTTTATGATGTAAAGGGAAATTTAAATACAAAATTTATCACAAATAGATTATAATGAAAAACACAATATTCTTTATTTTAGTTATAGTTTTTACAGGATGTAAAAATAATCAACAATCCAATACAGCGGAGAAACCTCATTTTGTAAAAAGCGAAGAAGTTATTAATGATAATTTGTTTAAGGTTATATTGGATGTTACAATATCTGAAAATGATCGACTGCAATTGTTTTATGTTGATGATATGCCCGATGGGGTTTTTAGTGCCGAGAAAAGGCTAGCTTATAATGTTAAAGGCAAAGACACCCCTCAAGAAATTAAATTTACGCTTCCAAAAAAGGTTTTCCCCTATAAACTTAGATTAGATTTTGGAGAAAATAAAATTGAAACACCGGTAAAGATTAATTCAATTGAATTGAAGTACAACTCTGATTCTATTGTTATTGATGCATTGGTTTTAGAACAGTTTTTCAAGCCCAATATTTATTTAGAAAAAGTGGATAGTTTATATCTAAGAAAAACTTTAAATGGAAGATATGATCCTTTTTTAGTTTCAACCCCATTGCTAGAAAAAAAAATTGAATTAGAGTTTTAATTTTCCAAAGAATAGCTGTTGACGACAAAATAATTTATGTATGGAGCTAGTAGAGTGTACGGAAGAATATTGGGAATTTGTAAGAATTCTTAGAAACGACAATAGGGTAATTAATGGATTTATTAAATCAGATTACATTACTAAAGAGATGCAAAAATTATACATGAGTAATTATTCTAGTTGTTATTACATTGCATTGGTAGACGGTAAGCCTGCTGGTTTTGTTGGAGTGATTGAAGATGATATAAGAGTGTGTACGCATCCTGACTATCAAGGAATGGGAGTGGGAAAATTTATGATTAATCGATGTATTGAAAAAAAACCAAATGCATTTGCAAAGGTTAAGCTGGATAATGAAGCGAGCATCAAATTGTTTGAGTCCTGTGGATTTACAAAGAAATTCTATATTTTAACAAAAGATAGAAATCACCCTGCTTAACAGATAAAAATTACCTTTAAGATTTGCAAATTGATTAACCAAATAATCGTAGAATTAGATTTAAATGAAACACAGTACTCCTTTTAACAAACCTTATTTGACAGGAAAAGAGATAGATTACATAAAGGATGCTGTTCATGAGGGCAAAATATCAGGTAACGGAAAATATACTAGAAAATGTCAAGAGTATTTTGAAAAAAAATATTCTTTTCACAAATGCTTGATGACAACGTCATGTACTGATGCTTTAGAAATGGCTGCTATTTTAATTAATATAGAGCCTGGAGACGAAGTTATAATGCCTTCTTTTACTTTTGTTTCTACCGCAAATGCTTTTGTTCTCAGAGGAGCTCGCATTGTTTTTGCGGACAGCAGAAAAGATCGCCCGGGCATGGATGAAGATTCTATAGAAGCTCTTATTACAGAAAAAACAAAAGCAATTATACCTGTACACTACGCAGGAATTGCTTGCGATATGGACAAAATAATGGCATTATCGGAGAAATATAATTTATTTGTAATAGAAGATGCTGCACAGGCGATTGATAGTTATTACATTAATAAAGATGGAGAGAAAAAACCTTTGGGCTCTATTGGTCACTTGTCAGCATTTTCGTTTCACGAAACTAAGAATATCATTTCGGGTGAAGGAGGTATGCTATCAATAAATGATAAAAAATTTAAAGAAAGAGCAGAAATTATATGGGAGAAAGGGACGAATAGAGCAGCTTTTTTTAGAGGAGATGTTGATAAATATAGCTGGGTGGACATAGGGTCTTCTTTTTTACCCTCAGAAATATTAATGGCTTTTTTATATGCTCAATTGGAGAACTTAGAAAGTATTCAAAAAACAAGACTTAATATTTGGACTAAATATTATAAAGGGCTGAGTGAATGGGCTTTAAAAAATGAAATTAAACTTCCTTTAATTCCAGATTTTGCAACTAATAATTCTCACATGTTTTATCTAGTCTTTGATGATATTAAAAAAAGAACGGTAGCCATAAATAGACTAAGAGATCAAGGGATTCTTTCTGTTTTTCATTACTTAAGTTTACATAAAAGCAAATTTTATAAAAATAAACACGATGGTAGACAATTGAAATTCAGCGATCATTACTCTGATTGTTTACTTAGACTACCTCTTTATTGTGATTTATCAGACAGTGAAATTAGCAGAGTAATAAATATAATTAAAAAGATAAAGTTTTAATGATATTACATTTTGTTACAGATGAAAAAGTAACTGATCAAATAATTCAGAATTTTAACACAAACAGTAAAAAGAGCCTTTTTTTAGTTTTTGTGAATGAAAAGGTCAATGAATACAAACACATAAAATCAACATTCAATAACATCACCTCTTTTATCTTAGATGATGATATTAACAAAATTATAGAAACGTATAATCCAAAAGCAATTGTAGTTCATTCTTTTCAACTTGAATATGCCAAAGCAATTATTAAAATTAATTATCCCCCACAAATAGCATGGTATGCTTGGGGTTTTGACGTTTATGGATTACCTAGAATTAAGCCAAATATCTACGCGCCTCTCACAGCAAGCTTTCTAAAAAAACAAAGTAAATTACTTAGCATTAATCGGTTAATTTTAAGGTCTACTATTCTTAGAAAAATCATTTCAAAGGGATTAGGAATTGAGGATCGTTATTCTATAATTTATAAAGCAAAAAAAAGAGTAAATTATTTTGTAACCTATATTGAAGAAGAATATGAATATTACTCTAAGTTTTATCCAAACAATTTTCAGTTTATTAATTGTACGTTTAGTACAATTGATCAATATTTGGGAGGCAACAACCTTTCTCTTTCTAAAAAGCAGTCTAAAAACAATATTCTAATAGGTAATTCTAATACAATAGAGTCAAATCATATAGATGCTTTTTTGTTGATAGACAGCAAGAAAAAGTTTTCTGGGATCGAAATTTTTACCCCTCTAAATTATGGGTCTAATGAGGCCTATAAAAAAGAAGTTATAAAAAAGGGGGAGCAGATATTTGGGGGGATATTTAAACCTATTTTGGATTTTATCGACAGAAAAGAATATGTTGATTTACTTTCATCATGTTCAGTTGGAATTTTTTATCACTACAGACAACAGGCTATGGGTAATATTATCCCAATGTTGTATTTAGGCGCTAGAGTGTATCTGTCAAGTAGAAATCCAGCATTCAATTTTTTTAAAAAACATGGCATCATAATTTTCGACTTAGATAAGGATTTTGAAAAATATGGGAATCAATGTTTACAAACTAGTTATGCAAACAATAATAAGAAGATTCTAAAATCGCTCTTTTCAAAAACTAAGGTTTTGAAAGACATAAATAATTTTATAGATAATATTTCTGAACAAAATGAAGCTAAAATCTAAAGTTTTATTGGGATTGAAATGGACAACTTTTGCCACAATATGTACAGCGGCTGTTGCTATTTTAAAAATAAGTATTCTAGCAAGGTACTTAGATAAATCGGACTTTGGTTTAATGGCATTGGTTTCTTTTGTTATAGGATTTGTGGGTCTTTTTGGTGAGGGCGGCTTATCCACGGCTATTTTACACAAACAAAACGTGAGCAAAAAGGTTTACTCCAGTTTATATTGGTTTAACATTTTGTTTTCTATTCTGCTATATGTTGTATTGTTTTTTTTAGCCCCTGCTATTGCTAATTTGTACAATGAATCTGAATTAAGTCATTTAATTCCTTTATTGGGATTAAACCTTATTATATCAGGTGTTGGGCTTCAGTTTAAAACTTTAGAAATAAAAAACATGCACTTCAAGCATATTGGTATTATTGATATTTTTTCTGCACTTATATCTCTTTTATTTTCGGTTTGGTTGGCAATCAATGGTTTTGGGGTGCTTTCACTAATTTACTCTCTGTTGGTTCAAAACATAATATCTAATTTTCTTTTTTTTATTATTGGAATTAGAAAGTACGGACTTAGGTTACATTTTAAGATTCATGAGGTATTACCCTTTTTAAGAATAGGGGTTTTTCAAGTTGCTGGTCAGTCGGCCAATTATTTTAACCGGGATTTAGATATACTTTTGATTGGAAAGTTTTTTTCTACAGAAGTGTTAGGTGGATACAGCTTGGCGAAACAATTAGTCTTTAGACCATTACAATTAATAAACCCTATTTTAGTCAAGGTTGCGTCTCCTACGTTGGTAAAATTTCAAGATGACATAAAAGTATTAAAGAAAAACTATTTAAAACTGGTATCTATAGTTTCGTCTATAAACTTATACGCATATATAAGCATCATTTTATTTGCTCCACTTATTGTTAAAATTCTATATGGCTCAGAATTTGGTAATATTGTAATATTGGTAAGAATACTTAGTGTTTACATGATATTTAGAGCTATTGGTAATCCCATAGGTAGCTTAGTTGTTGCCACTGGAAGAACAGATTTAGAGTTTTATTGGAATATGCTTAATCTATTAATAATGCCTCTTTTTATCTATTTTGGAGCTAGTTATGGAATAGAACAGGTGGCTTATTCTTTGGTTCTAGCGGTCTTTATTTTGTTTGTCCCAAGCTGGAGATTATTGACCTTTAAGATGACTAGAGCTAGCTTTAAAGAATATTTAACAGCAATTTTTATCTCTTTCACTAAAGATGGGTTCAAAAAAATATTGAGATGAAACAATTTACATCAATTTATAAACTTTCGTTTTATATTATTACACTAATCACATTTGTTTTTGGAGGTTTAATCCAGTATTTCTTGGGAATCTCAAACACAGTGATTACTGCTTTATTGATGGCGTTGTTATATTACAATTATTTTCTTTATGCAATCCTTAAAAAAAGGGTAGTTTTCAATGCAGTTGTTTTTTGGTCAATATGTTATTTTTTAATCATTATTTTATCTGCAATTATAAATCAAAGTAAACTTATTTTAACTTCGGTATATTTTATTTTCGCTGCATTACCATTAGGGGTGTATTTATTTTGTTTTATAAATTATAAAGAAAAAATTATTCCAATTAATTATATCTATAAATTATTCTATTACATAAGCATATTGCAATTGCCGATTCTCTTAATTCAGAGAAATTTTTACGAAAGTTTAATACAATTTAACAATAGCGGTCAACTTATAGATTGGTATGATTTTATGTTTGGCACTTTTTTTATAAAATCCGATCATTCTTTAGCGATTTTTGTGCTTTTTTCCATAATCATCATTCTTACAAAGAATAAAGACAAACTTTTTAAACATCCAATAATCTCTATTTTTTATTTATCAATTACAGTTTTTTTAGCAGAGTCAACAATTTCAAAATTCTTTTTATGTTTAATTCTATCGGCCTCTATAATTATTCCTTTTTATGACAAATATAAAGACTATCTAAGCTTCAAAATAGGCACAGTGATACTAGCTGTAAGTTTAGCTTTGATTGCTTATAATTTAAGAGAACAGGACTTTATTAAGAGAAGACTTGGAGGCCAGTTTGAGCACCAATACTCCATTGAGGTTTCAGAACGACGGTATGAATCCAAGACAGCAAAAAGAGGGCAAATCCTAATAGTA
>Ga0209653_1001955_pt1 | contig 15728 bp, 16 predicted proteins | sample SaaInl6LU_22_DNA_FD_184644 | JGI IMG/M metagenome (GOLD analysis project Ga0209653, IMG submission 184644) | Marine microbial communities from expanding oxygen minimum zones in the Saanich Inlet - ESP_116LU_22_DNA (SPAdes) (version 2) | ecosystem: Environmental > Aquatic > Marine > Intertidal... | reverse complement strand
ACAAGCTGAACAAAATTGACATTTGTTCCCTCAGATTTAAAACGCTGATTATACCTAATTGACTTTGCTTGAGTTAAAACATCTAAAGAACTCACATCGTCCACAAAAGAAATGTAATGTGGAGAACCCGTATCCATAAAATAATCGCCATCTATGGACTCAATCTGAGTAACATCACTCATTTTTAGACGTACATGTTTATCAGTCCACTGGGCATAATGCGGACCATCAAAGGCCACAAAAGTACATTCACTATCAAAAAGTCCGAGTTGTTTGGCAAAATCAACAATGCATCTCGCTCCATTTCCACACATAGAGCCCAAATTACCGTCTGCATTGTAATAAACCATTTCAAACTCATAATCCACAGAGGCATTAAGAAGCATTAGTCCATCAGCGCCAATGCCCAAACGCCTATCACACAATTTCTTAATCAATTTAAAATTTGACGATTCAAACTGAGCGTTTCTATTGTCAATGATAATGAAGTCATTGCCTGCGCCCTGATATTTTGAAAAATGTATTTTCATTTCACAAATTTAATTAAAATAGTGTCTTGTCAATTTTATAAATATTTTACCAATTTAGACCATCAAAAATGTAAATTTGCCAAAACTTTTACGTCTAAAACTATCTATCTAAAATGACAATCGAAAACTATAACCAAGAATTAACTGAATGGATAAGCAAAGAACATGCATCTGCTGAACTATCCAACATTGTAAGTAAATTAGTCCTAGAATACTCTACTGAATTGGTAATGTTTAGAAATAGAATGACCAACATTAGCATTAGTGAAGTTTTTAATTTACACGATTACGCCAGAAAATTTGTTCAACAAGACATTAGTACAAAACAAACACTACCAATTGCTAAAGCAATATTAGATTTAGGAATTAGAAACGCTAAAATTGACTTAGGAAAATTGGCTTTTGAGTGGTTAGAAGCCAAAGGCTCCGAAAACGATATTAATGCCTTTGTTGCAAAAAAGCTTTCGTCATATATTTCTGATGATGCCGATCTTTCTCCGAAGGATGTTATTTTGTACGGTTTTGGTAGAATCGGAAGGCTTGTTGCTCGAGAACTTGCATTACAAGATGGTGCCGGTGATCAACTTCGTTTAAGAGCCATTGTAACCCGTAAAAATTCTGACGATGATATTATAAAGAGAGCCTCATTATTGAGAACTGATTCAGTACATGGCGTTTTCAATGCTAATGTTATCGAGGATTTGGAGAACAAATCCATTATCATAAATGGTCGTACCGTTAAAATGATTGCTGCTGATAGTCCCGATACAATTGACTACACGCAATACGGAATTAATAATGCTCTAGTGATTGATAATACAGGCGTTTTTAGAGATAAAGAAGCCTTAAGTTTACACCTCAAGTCTAAAGGCGTATCAAAAGTATTACTTACTGCTCCTGGAAAAGGGATTCCAAATATTGTATTTGGAGTAAACCACAATGTTGACATAGACAATCAAGATATATTTTCTGCAGCATCATGTACTACTAATGCCATCACTCCTGTACTGGAGGTAATTGAGAAATCATTAGGAGTAGTAAAAGGGCACATTGAAACTATACATGCATATACCAATGACCAAAACCTTGTAGACAATATGCATAAAAAATACCGTAGAGGCCGTGCTGCTGCACTAAATATGGTTATTACTGAAACAGGCGCTGGAAAAGCCGTTACAAAAGCAATTCCATCTTTAGAAGGCAAATTGACCTCTAATGCCATACGTGTTCCTACCCCTAATGGCTCTTTGGCTATCTTAAATTTAACTACGGAAAAGGAAACTACACTAGATGGATTAAATGAACTCATAAGAAAAGCTGCTTTCGATTCTGAATTAGTTGAGCAAATTCGATTTTCTGTCAATAACGAACTTGTTTCGTCGGATATAGTCGGCGACAGCTGCCCTTCTATCTACGATAGCCCAGCGACTCAAATTTCAAAAGATGGCAAAACATTCGTTTTATACGTTTGGTACGACAACGAATACGGTTACACTAGACAAGTTCTTAGATTAGCAAAGCATGTTGCTAAGGTGAGAAGAAATTGTTATTACTAAAATTAACCTATGTTATCCGATATTAACCTAAATCAAAGAGCGTTTATCATTTATAAATGGTTTAACTCATTGTTTTTAGGCCTATCTATTGGAAGTGTATTTACCATCTATGAGCCACTAGACCCATCTGTTTATTCCTTGGGAGGTATATTTCTAGCTTTGGTAATGATTGTCGTTGCAAAATTTTACCACAAAATACTTAACGCATATTACTTCTATCGAATTTCTATGCTAGTAGAGTTGATTGTATTAGCAATGTTAGTGGTATTCCTAATCTTTTCATACAGCTACCAAACGGCCCTATTGATTTACATAGGCTATCAAATTACTTTTGTATTTGGCTCATATCTAGTAAGAGCAGAAACATTGGTGTTTAGTAATAATGATGTTTTGACAAAAATAGATATGGCTAAACAAATAGGCTACCTTGTAGGAATGTCTATTTCATACATATTCTATAAAGGCCTAGAGTTTTATGAGCTAATAATTGACAAACAAGATCAAGTATATACTATCCATTTTCTTCTTGTTGCCGTTGAGTTGTGCGTCATCTATTTTTTAGTTAGAGCTTTTTCTAAAAACAATTGATTTGATTTTTCGATTTAAATCCTTTCAAATTGAACAGTCAAAATCGGCTATGAAAGTAGGCACTGATGGGGTTTTACTAGGTGCATGGGCAAAACCAACAACACCACCTAAGCGGATACTGGATATTGGAACAGGAACAGGATTAATTGCCATAATGATGGCACAACGCTTCGAAGAAGCTAAAATCATTGGAATTGAAATCAATGTTGAAGCGGCACAAGAAGCTACTACAAATATGCTTTCATCTATATGGAATGAACGCCTTGAATGTCAAAACACTTCTTTACAAAATTCTAGTTTTGATCAACCTTTTGATGTTGTAGTTTGCAATCCACCCTATTTTGAAAATACTACCAAATCTAATAATGAACAGCGCACTACGGCTAGACACACGGACAGTTTATCGTTGAATGAAATTTTTAAAAAAATGGATACTCTGTTAGCGTTAAATGGTGAACTCATGTTGGTATACCCTTCTGAGAATGTTCAAAACATACAAAACGACTTAACGTTTTTTGGACTTTACTTAAATGAAATTTGCTGGGTAAAAGGCAATAAAAAAAGTAAAGTAAAAAGAGCTTTGATGAAAATATCAAAACACCACAAAACGTTAAAGGAAAGTAATTTAACAATCGAAACAGAAAGGCATAATTACACGAAGGAATACGTGGATTTATGCAAAGATTTTTATCTTAATTTATAACCTCTTCCTCAACAAAATCAATACCAAATTCTTTTAATTTCTCTAGAACGGGTAAGTAAATTTCTTTATCAATAGGAATCTTGACTCCCGACATTTTAATTTTATCAGTCAAAATGAGTTCGGCTGCAATGGCAACTGGAAGTCCAACGGTCATACTCATAGCTGTGTTAAGTTGGTCTTTTCCTTTTAGAACTAGCGAGGATTTTAATTTATGATCATCACCGTTTAAAGTGTATTCGAATAAATGCTGCATGACTATCATGTCTTTTTCGTCAGCTTTCAAAGACAATTTTTGTTCCAAAATGTGTTGTAAAACTTGAGCAGGAGTTCCCTTTTCTAATCCTATTTTCGTATTCTCAAACAACCCTAACCAAGTGAGTTTTTGCATCACTTCATCATCAATTGTAAAGTACTCTTGAATTTTATTTTCTACGGTTTTTACGGTATCGTAAACTAAAAATGAATTTACAAATTCTCTATGGGTCATTTCTGATACATTAGATAATTCAAAAGTATCATCGGTCATGCCAAGTTGCACAAATACGTCCCATGCTCTTGAAAAGCCAGGCCTCCTAAGGGTTCCTCTCAACATTGTTGGAATCTCACTAAGATTGTACGCATCTCTGTAAGATAAAGAATCACGGTTTGCATAAGCTTCAAATATACCTTCATTCAACACTTCAACTTCTTCTACCCTTTTAAAAAGCTTGTGGTAAGGAATGTACTTGTATAAATTGTTTCTTATAAATTGAGCTGTTCCTTGTCCTGCAAGGACAACATTTCTAGGATTCCAAGTAAATTTGTAGTTCCAAGGGTTGTCATCATATTCAGGGGCTACTAGGCCACCACAAAACGATTTAAAAAGAGTTATTTCTCCCCCTTTTGAATGAATTTCATCAATTATTTTTTTGGCTGATAAATGGTCAATTCCTGGATCAAGTCCTATCTCATTTAACAACAGGACACCTTTCTCTTTAGCTTTTTCATGCAGTGCTTTGATTTCATCCGAAACATATGATGCTGTAATCATGTCAACACCTTGAATAACACAATCTTCAGCTAACAAAACATGCATACGAGCGGGAAGCATTGAGACAACAATATCCGCTTCACGAATAGCATCATTTCTTTGTTCTATGTCAAACACATCAAAGTGTAATGCTGTGCCTCTTGGGTGACTATTTATTTTCTGCTCTGCTAGAGATAAATCAAAATCACCAACAACAACATTCCAGTCATTTTCTTCTGATTTATTAAGAAGATAATCTATCAATGACGTAGCCGACAAACCTGCTCCTGCAACCAATATTCTTTTCATAAATGATGCAAATTAAGTGCTAATATATGTATTTTAGTGCTTTGCTTTAAGAATGAACAAGAAAGTTATAATAACAGCTATTTCCCTTATTATTTTGGGTATAATTCTAGATGCTTTTAGTGCCCATGCTCTAAAGAAACTCATAAGTTTTGAACAGTTAACAAGCTTTAAGGTTGGTACAAAGTACCATCTCTTTCATTCGTTTGCATTATTGATTTTTGGCTTTAATTATTCCAAACTGAACCTATCTTTGCGAACAATTTCACTATTTGTTTCTGGTATTTTTTGCTTTTCGTTTTCAATATACCTTCTTAGTATCCAAGAACTTTTGAATGCAAACTTATCTATCATTGGGCCCATCACACCAATTGGAGGACTTCTATTTATTTTTGCTTGGATAAATTTATTGGTAAATGTAATAGCGATTAAACAAAAACAGTCAGTTAAATAATCGTCGACACCTCTTTTAAAGTGTACAATGTACACATTTAAAATTTCAACTAACATCTTATTATACTCTAGTAATTAAGAATAATAAAAAGTAAAAAAATCAAGAGTATATTTTTTGTGGCTTACTTATTAATTCTAATATTTGTCAGCCTAACTTTATGTATACTTTGACTTATGAATAATGATATTCAATCGCAATTGTATAAAATGGGCATTTCTGATGTAACTATCCATTGGAACCTTTCGCCTGAAAAATTATCCACTCTTTCTGTAAACCTTGGCCAAGCAAAAACTACAAGTTTTGGTGCTATCAGTGTCAACACTGGCGAGTTTACTGGAAGGTCCCCAAAAGATAGATTTATTGTTAAAGACGATATAACTTCAGATTCCATTTGGTGGGGAGATGTAAACATCCCTTTTAGTGAAGAAAAATATAAATCACTTTATTCCAAAGTAGTAAGCCACATGAAAAACAAGGACATCTACGTAAGGGATGTATATGCATGTGCTGACGAAAACTTTAGATTAAATATAAGAGTGATTAACGAATACCCATGGTCTAACTTATTTGCTCACAATATGTTTTTAAGGCCATCTGAAGAAGAGCTTAAATCCTTTTCTCCAGAATGGACAATTATAAATATTCCTTCGTTTTTAGCTGATGCTGAAAAAGACGGCACTCGTCAACATAACTTTGCAATAATTAATTTCAGTGATAAAAACATACTTATCGGCGGAACTGGATACACTGGAGAAATTAAAAAAGGAATTTTTTCAGTTTTAAACTACATCCTTCCACATGAGAAAAATGTTTTGTCTATGCATTGTTCTGCTAATGTAGGCAAGTCAGGTGATACTGCAGTATTTTTTGGATTATCAGGAACCGGTAAAACAACTTTATCTGCTGATCCAAACAGAAATTTGATTGGCGATGACGAACATGGATGGAGTGAGGACAGTGTATTCAATTTTGAAGGCGGGTGCTATGCTAAATGCATTGACTTAACTGCTGAAAAGGAACCTGATATTTACGCTGCTATTAAAGAAGATGCGTTGTTAGAAAACGTTATTTTCAAAGAATCGTCAAATGATATTGATTTTTCAGACAGTTCGATTACCGAAAATACTAGGGTAAGCTACCCCATTCATCACATTAACAATATTGCTGTTCCATCTATTGCTGGAGCACCAAAAAATATTTTCTTTTTAACCTGTGATGCTTTTGGAGTACTTCCTCCAATTTCAAAACTTACAGCTGGCCAAGCAATGTATCACTTTATCTCAGGATATACTGCAAAAGTTGCTGGTACAGAAGAAGGAATTACAGAGCCAAGCACTACATTTTCAGCGTGTTTCGGAGAACCATTTTTACCCCTACACCCTACCAGATATGCTGAATTATTGGGTCAGAAAATGAAGTCTAGTAATGTAAACGTATGGCTGGTTAACACTGGCTGGTCTGGTGGCCCATACGGAATTGGATCAAGATTGAGTTTAAAATACACACGTTCGATAATCACTGCGGCACTTAATGGTGATTTGAACGATGTAGATTACAACGAACATGATGTATTTGGATTACAAATGCCTTCATCATGTGTTGGTGTTCCTTCTGAAATTTTAAACCCAAAAAACACATGGGAAAATAAAGAGGATTATACTATTAAAGCAAACGAATTATCAAACGCATTCATTGCTAATTTTGAAAAGTTCAAAGATTTTGCCAACGAGGAAATTATGGACGGTGCTCCAAAAATTAAAGTTTCTTAGAGTACTCTAAAAATATCATAAATAAAAAACCCATTCTAGTGAATGGGTTTTTTTTAGATATTGTATGATAAATACTGCTTACTTAGAGAATTTCGAGTATTTATTCTTGAACTTGTCGATACGCCCTGCTGTATCAACTAACTTCATTTTACCAGTGTAATATGGATGAGAATCTGAAGATATTTCCATTTTAATTAATGGGTACTCATTTCCATCTTCCCACTTAATAGTATCTTTTGTATTAGCAGTAGATTTTGTCAATACAGTATAACCTGTTGAAATATCCTGCATTACTACTAATCTATAATTTTCTGGGTGAATTCCTTTTTTCATTATTTCAATAATTTGGATTGCAAATATAAACACTTATACTAAACTGACAAACTAGCATTTTAAATATTATACTAATTATTATCAGCTCACCGTTTGTTTTATATTTGCAGAACTATGTATATCAGAAAAATCCTATTGTTTATCGGAGTGTTGGCTATAATTTCTTCTTGTCAAAAAGACTTTTTTCAAGAAAGTGGCCCAGGAAATTTATCTTTTTCCAACGATTCCATACTATTTGACACTGTTTTTTCGTCAATTGGAAGCGCTACAAAAAAGTTTATTGTCTACAATAACAATACTAATCCAGTTACAATAGAAAACATTACACTTGCTAATACCGATCCTTTAAATGTTTACAGGATAAATATTGACGGTTTTCCGATAGAACAAAGTCAAAATATTAAACTTGCAGCGAACGACAGTATGTTTGTTTTTGTAGAAGTTACCATAAATCCAAATTCCTCACAACTCCCCTATTTGGTTACTAATAAACTAGAATTTGAAACCAATGGCAATACTCAAAGCATTGAGCTTGTAGCCTATGGCCAAAATGCTAATTTTTATACTCCAATGGACAATATATTCATTAGCGGAAACGATAGCCTGAACTTCAGGTATTTTTCTATTGACGAAAACACAATATGGAATAACGATTTACCTCATGTAATTTATGGGTATGTATTAATTGAGCCTAATGCAACATTGACTATTGAAGAAGGCAGTCAAATATATTTTCATAAAAATTCAGGAATAATAGTTGGCAACCCAATACTCGGGTCAAATAACGATGGAGGAACGCTAATTGTAAATGGCAGCTTGGATAATGAAGTAGTCTTTCAAGGAGACCGTTTAGAACAATGGTATGCAGATGCCCCTGGGCAATGGGATCAGATTTGGATGTGTCAAGGAAGTAAGAATAATCAAATTAACTATGCCATAATCAGAAATGGTACAGTCGGTATAAAAGTTGATACTCTAGGAAGCTCATCTAGCCCTACTCTTGAAATCAATAATACAATAATTGAAAACATGAGTGATATTGGTTTATTTGCCCAAGGAAGTTTCGTTAGTGGTCATAACAATTTAATAACTAATTGTGGTAGATATAGCCTAGTCCTTAATATTGGTGGACGGTATAATTTCACACATTCAACCTTTGCAAATCATTACCTATTCGGTAGCCGAAATACACCCTCAATTCTAATAAATAATTATTACGAGGATATTACTGGAACTATACAAATAAGGGATTTGAATGAGGCTACTTTTACCAATTGCATCATTGATGGTAGTAATGTTCATGAATTAGAGTTACAGAGTAATTCACTTGGAAATTTCAACTATTTATTTGACCATTGTCTACTAAAAATTCACCCAGACTCATCCATAAGTTCTTTGAATGAAGAAAATAGTATTGAAATCAACAACGATATCAATATTTTTAATAGCACTTTAGATCAAGACTTTATGATAAGTGAAGAATCCCCTGCTCTAAACTCTGGCAAATCAACCACTGTCACACTAGATTTATTAGGAAATAGTAGAGATAACACACCTGATATTGGAGCCTACGAAAGAGTAGATTAAATTTGTTCAAGAAAGGATAAAGTGTTAATCCCATCCGCATAGTCATCTAATTTTGGGAACTGCGCACTACCGAACGGTATGCCTCCTTTTCTGACTACACATTGAATATCATCTTTGTTATTTTCCAAATAAATATCAAGACTTTTTAAATCTTCATAAAACTCGTAATTCAAAACCCCTACTGGAGAATGTAAGCCTTTATCTTCTTTGAGAATTAGAAAACCATTTTCTATTATCTTTTGATTTCCCATCAAATAAATTGCTTTATAATAATCGTAATTGTTAGCGTACTTATTATTCAAAACAACATCTTTATACTCATAAAAAACCTCGAAAAGTAAATCTAAATCATAGCCCTTAGGTACAAAAATTTTAGTCACATTTCGACAGCCCAAACCAAAATACATAAACACATCTGCCGCTAGAGATTTTCGTTCTTCTAAACTTTCTTTACCATCCAATACAGCAACAGAAGTTCTGCTTTTTCTCAAAATTTTTGGATACTCTTTAAAATAATAGTCAAAGTGCTTGTATGAATCGTTGTTTCCTGTAGCTATTACAGCATCAAATTCTTTTACAGGTGATGATGATACTTCTATGCGCTTGCTAAATTCAGGTTCTATTTTAATCAATTCATCAATAATGATTAATAGCAGTTGATTGTCTTTTGACGAGAGCTTGACTTTGGCTGTATTGCCACTTATCAAAACACATAACAAATCATGAAAACCAACGAGTGGAATATTTCCTGCCATGATAATTGAAACACTTTTGGGAGGCTTAGAATCAAAATCATAACCTTCAAGCCATGCAGAAAGGTTTTCACGCGACAAATTTTTAGAGATTGAAGAAATAGAGCTTCTTATGTTTTCAGCAGTAAACCAACCGTTTTTATAGACGTATTGTTGGATTACTTTTTCTAACTCATGATTATTATCCGCTCTATGATTAACAAAACCAGTCAAAAAATCACCTAATTTTTCAAAAGCAGAAATTCTATTTTCAATAGTCATTTTCTTAGTATATTTGTACCTGCAAATTAAAACTATTAACCTTTTTGATTTTAAAAAAATGGCAATTAAAATTACAGATGAATGCATAAATTGTGGAGCTTGTGAGCCTGAATGTCCTAATAATGCCATTTATGAAGGTGGTATGGAATGGCATTTCTCAGATGGCACTACACTAAATGGAGTAGTAACGCCTAAAAGTGGTGGAGAATATAATGCCGATGATTCTCAAGAGCCTGTTGATTATGATGTCTATTACATTGTAACTGACAAGTGTACAGAATGTATGGGCTTTCATGACGAACCTCAATGTGCTGCTGTATGCCCAGTTGATTGCTGTGTACCAGATGAAGATAATGTTGAGTCAGAATCTGAATTGCTTTCCAAAAAAGACTTTTTACATTCGTAAATGCCCCTTATTTACAAAGCCATATCTCACTTTGTAATTTTTGTCTTATCGGCTTTTTTACACACGGCTTTATTTGCCCAAAGTTCAGATTTTGCTTCATACGAAAGTCAATTGAAAGAACTCGCCAGTCAATTAGTTTACGGTGAAAATGACGCTGTTAAATTAAACGCTCATCAAGAATTTTTAGAAACTTGGGATTTGGTGCTTGATAATCCAAAATCTATTAAATATTCCTTTGATTCATTATCTACGTTATTTCCAATTTTAACTAGTGATGATGAAAAATTAAGAGTAATAAATTGGCATATTCCTCTTGATAATAATGTAAATCAATACCACGCCATTGTTCAGTATTTCGATAATAAAAAGAAGTATCAAGTCAAATATTTAGAGCCAATTTTAGGAGAAGTAAAAAGTGCTACTTCCTTAAAATTAATAAACAATCAATGGATTGGAGCACTATACTATCACCTATCGTCATTTAAAAAAGGCAGTAAAACCTATTACCTCCTACTCGGCTGGGACGGAAATGATGAGCGTAGCAACAGGAAAATTATTGATGTTTTATCAGTCTCTTCGAAGTCCCTGGTCTTTGGTGCGCCAATTTTTAGATACAAAAAGCAAAGGCTACACCGATTTATTCTAGAATATAAAGAAGATGCTGCTGTATCCGTAAAATTCAATAAAAAAAATAAACAAATTACGTTTCCCAATTTAATACCCATCAACGATAATTTAGAGGGGCTATACGATTTTTACGTGCCAGATGGCAGCATCAATGCCTTTGAACTAGTTAACGGTACATTCAAATTCGTTGAAGATGTGGAAAATCCGTTTAAAGTTGACGTACCGAAAATTAAAAAAATAGACTCTGGTTTGTTTCCAAAATAAATAATAAAAACTCATTTTTGTATTCTAATATTTAACATATGAAAAAGCACAATTTTAGCGCTGGACCTTGCATCTTACCCCAACAAGTTTTTGAAGAAGCATCTTCATCGGTTTTAAACTTCAATAACCTTAACCTCTCTCTAATCGAAATTTCTCACAGAAGCGCCGATTTTGTTGCTGTTATGGACGAGGCAATACAACTAGTAAAAGAAACTTTAGAAGTTCCTTCTGGATATTCCGTTTTGTTTCTTCAAGGTGGTGCTAGTATGGAATTTTTAATGGTTGCTTATAACCTAATGAAGACGAATGGCAAAGCTGCTTATCTTGATACTGGAGTTTGGTCAACAAAAGCCATAAAAGAAGCTAAACTATTTGGTGAAACACAAATAGTAGCAAGTTCAAAAGATAAAAATTACAATTACATTCCCAAAGACTACGCTATCCCATCAGATGCAAATTACTTTCACTGTACTTCAAACAACACCATTTTCGGTACACAAATGAAGAACTTTCCTTCTACAGATGTTAGTGTAGTTTGTGATATGTCATCCGATATATTCAGTAGAAAAATTAATGTTTCTGATTTTGATTTGATTTATGCAGGAGCACAGAAAAATCTTGGACCTGCAGGAACAACTTTAGTTATCGTCAAAGACGAAATTTTAGGGCAAACGGGAAGAACTATACCAACTATGTTGGATTATAGAACGCACATTGATAAGGAAAGTATGTTTAACACCCCTCCTGTTTTTCCAATCTACGTAAGTATGCTAACTCTCAGATGGCTGAAAGAAAATGGCGGCATAGATTGGGTAGAAAAAAGAAATAATCAAAAAGCAGAATTGCTGTATAACTTCATAGATTCAAGTTCTATTTTTGAAGGAAGCGCTGCTGTAGAAGACCGTTCATGCATGAATGCAACATTTTTATTGACAAATGAATCACTCGAATCTGAATTCAATAAAATGTGCTTAGAAGGCGGAATAAACGGATTAAAAGGACACCGTTCAGTTGGTGGCTACAGAGCGTCTATGTACAACGCTTTGCCTTTAGAAAGTGTACAGACATTAGTAGAAATAATGAAAGAATTAGAACGAAAAGGATAATGATAAAAGTACTCGCAAACGACGGAATTTCTCAATCAGGAATAGATACTCTAGAAGCAGCTGGTTTTGAAGTAATTACTCAAAAAGTAGCTCAAGAACAATTAGCAAACGTTATTAACGAAAAAGGTATAAATGTTTTGTTAGTCCGATCTGCTACCACTGCTAGAAAAGAACTAATAGATGCCTGCCCTAATTTAAAGCTGATTGGACGTGGTGGCGTAGGAATGGATAATATTGATGTTGACTATGCAAAAGGCAAAGGCTTAGAAGTCATCAATACTCCTGCCGCATCCTCTGAATCAGTAGCTGAATTAGTATTCGCACATTTATTTAATCTTGTTCGATTTGTTTACGATTCGAACAGACTAATGCCACTAGAAGGTGACACTAAATTTAAAGACCTCAAAAAAGCCTATGCAAAAGGATCAGAATTAAAAGGTAAAAAACTAGGGATAATTGGTTTTGGAAGAATTGGTCAAGAAGTCGCTAAACGAGCTATCGGTTTAGGAATGGAAGTAATTGCCAATGATAAATTCATAAAGGATGCAGAAATTGAACTTACCTTTTTCGATGGGCAAAAAACTACTTTTAACCTAAAGACAACCACCTTTGAAGAAGTACTAAAAAATAGTGACTTCCTTACTCTTCACATTCCAAAAACTTCGGATAAAGCAGTTATTGGTAAAGAAGAATTTGAAATGATGAAAGATGGTGTTGGTATAGTGAACGCAGCAAGAGGTGGAGTTATTGATGAAGACGCTCTTTTAGAGGCTTTAAATTCAGCTAAAGTTTCGGCTGCTGGTTTAGATGTATTTGACAATGAACCTACACCAAAAATTAAGTTGTTAATGCAACCAAATGTGTCGCTAACGCCACACATTGGCGCGGCAACAAACGAAGCTCAAAACAGAATTGGTGTTGAATTAGCTGACAAGATTATATCTTATTTCAACTAATTTTTATACTTTCATCTTAGAGTCTTAAACAAATCATAAGTCGTATGGCATCAGTAGTACCCTTTTGTGCAGTTCGACCTACTAGAGATAAAGTATCACTAGTAGCTACTCGATCATACCTATCTTACTCCGATGAAACACTTAATGAAAAATTAATTCATAACCCTTACACCTTTCTTCATATCATCAATCCAGATTTTTATGCTGAAAAAAAGGCCGCGAATTATTCTGAGAAGTTTGAAATGGTCAAAGCCAAATTTGAAGAATTTAAAAAGCAGGGAATTTTCATTACCGATAATAAAAATCACTATTACATATATCAGAAAATTACAGACGATGGGCAATCTTTCATAGGGGTAATTGGCGCATCAAGTGTAAAAGACTACATCAGTGGAAATATTAAAATTCATGAGCAAACCATTGAGAAAAGAGAACATTTATTTAAAAAGTATTTAGATATTACTGGTTTCAATGCAGAGGCCGTTTTGTTAACTTACCCTAATCATGAAACCATAGACCTCATTATTGAAGAATACACTAAGAAAAGAGCCGAATACGAATTTACTACTACAAATAAGTCTTTACACAAACTTTGGTTAGTTGAAAATGATAAGGATATCTCTAATATTCAAAAAGCATTTAGTGAAGTAAAAAATTTATACATCGCAGATGGTCATCATAGATTTGCTTCTTCAAGCTTGTTATTCAAAGAAAAAAATAACATAAACTCCACAAAAAGAGATTTTTGCATGAGTTATCTAATTGCTGAAAATCAATTGAAAATTATCAATTTTAATAGGTTAGTTAAAGATTTAAATGGCTACAGTGAAGATGAATTTTTAACATTAATTGAAGAAAAATATAGTATAAAAAAAGTAGATGCTGCTTTCCAACCAAAAGAAAGGGATGAAATAGGCATGTATCTTTCTAATCAATGGTATTCCTTAATAGCCAAAAGCGATTTTGTAAATAGAGAGGATTGTGTTGAAAAATTAGACCCTTCTATCCTATCTATAAATATTCTTGATCCAATTCTTGGAATTTCAGATCCTAGAAATGATAAACGCCTCTCCTTTATTGATGGTGGCGTCGATTTAAAAGAAATTGAGAATAAAGTGGACAGTAAAGAGTTCAGATTAGCATTTATTTTAAAAGCTGTAAATATTAGCCAACTTAAAGAAGTAGCTGACAAAGGGCTTTCTATGCCGCCAAAAAGCACCTACATTGAACCAAAATTAAGAAGTGGAATGCTAATTTATAACCTCAATGATTAATGTCGGTAAGAAATCAAATACTACATTATAAAAAACACTTAGCTGATAACGTTCATTTAGTAGCTGTCTCCAAGACAAAGCCAAATGATTTAATTTTAGAGGCTTATGAAGCCGGTCAACGAATATTTGGCGAGAATAAAGTACAAGAGTTAGTTGAAAAGGAACAATCCTTACCCAATGACATTGAATGGCATATGATTGGTCACCTTCAGACAAATAAGGTAAAATACATTGCCCCTTTTGTTAGTCTAATACATGCGGTTGATTCCATAAAACTCTTAGAAGAAATTAATAAAAGAGCTAAAAATAATAATAGAGTTATAAGATGCTTACTTCAGCTACACATCGCGAAAGAAAGCAGTAAATTTGGTTTGAATAAGGAAGGTATTTTAGAAATTCTTGAATCCAAATTCTCAAACGTTTCCATTGTTGGGTTAATGGGAATGGCAACTTTCACTTCAGATGAAAAACAGATAAGAGAAGAGTTTAAATACTTAAAAGGTTTTTACGACGAATTAAAAGAACAGCATCCCGGCTTTTCAATTCTTTCTATGGGGATGAGTGGCGATTACGACATTGCTATTGAAGAAGGAAGTAATATGGTTAGAATCGGCTCCTCAATTTTTGGCAGTAGATAATTTACTTTTGAGGGCGAACCAATTCCCACATCTTCCCTACTTCAGAATTATTAGAACCTCGGTAAACCTGTCCAGTTTCTTCATCTATTAGAATCCACTTTGAAGGACATTTTGTAATAAGTTTTAACTCAACAGGCTTTTCTAATTCTTCAACTTCAATCTTATTTATTATTCGCACCTTCTTCATAGTAGATTATTAAAATGATTATTAAGATATTTGCACTTCACAAGTTTCAACAAAAATATGATAAATCTTTACACTAAATCTCAACAAGCCTATGGAGAATTCAATAATGGAGATATTATTGAAAATAAGCCAATTGGCTTTCCTCAAGATGGCGGAAAGTTAAGGGCGTATTCCAACTTGTTTTATTGGGCCCATGCTACGGCAAAAAAAGATAGTGTAATTGGCTTACACCCACATAGAGGTTTCGAAATTATGTCTATTGTCATTGAAGGAGAAATAGTTCACTACGACACCTTACAAAACAAATGGATTCCACTTAATGAAGGAGATGTACAACTGATTCAATCAGGCAAAGGTATATCTCATGCTGAAGCATTGAAAAAAGACGCTTCAATATTTCAAATTTGGTTTAATCCGGATTT
>Ga0209653_1001953_pt1 | contig 15731 bp, 15 predicted proteins | sample SaaInl6LU_22_DNA_FD_184644 | JGI IMG/M metagenome (GOLD analysis project Ga0209653, IMG submission 184644) | Marine microbial communities from expanding oxygen minimum zones in the Saanich Inlet - ESP_116LU_22_DNA (SPAdes) (version 2) | ecosystem: Environmental > Aquatic > Marine > Intertidal... | reverse complement strand
AGGTCGCCATTCCAGTAATGAAAACGATTAAGATTAGCTGCAACCCAGTTGTATTGGGGATCCCTAAGAGGTGTTCGATACCACTTGCAGTTTGTGATGCTCCAAGACCCAGTGATGTCGCTAAACCAAACATGGTTGCAAAGATCGCTAAGACATCAAGCATGTCTCCCGGCCAGCCCCAAATCTTTTCGCCGAAGATTGGGTAAAAAATTGAACGAACGGTCAATGGTAGGTTGAGATTGAAGCTTGTGAGAGCAAAGCTCAAAGCCATCATTGCGTAGATTGACCAAGGATGCAGAGCCCAGTGAAAAAATGTAGCTGCCATTGCCAAGTTTTGCGCTTCGGCTCTGTTGCCGCCAGCTCCGGCGAGTGGTGCGAAATCAGTTCGGATTCCGTTGATCTCGATCGTCCCTGTGATTGAGTTTTGGAAGTGGGCTAATGGTTCTGCGACACCGTAGAACAGGAGCCCAATACCCATGCCAGCCGCAAAAAGCATAGAGAACCAAGCTCCGTATGAATACGTCGGCCTTCTGTCGTCTCCACCGAGCCGTATTTTGCCGAGAGGTGATACTGCGATGATGATAGAGCTAACCAAAATAATGTTCGCAACGATGATTAGAAGCCAGCCCAATTGGTTCGTCAGGATATTTCTCAAGCTTAGGAAGATAAGCTCTGCCGCATCTTGAAATGTGATCGTGAATATAACGAAGGTCACAATCATCATTGAGGCAGCGCCGAATACTGTATTGTTGATATCGAACTGATATCCGAAAAGAGAGCCTTTGCTGTTTGGTTTCAAAAGAAAGTGTCCATCACTAGATATCCGAGTAGTGGGTTAGAATTAGGCACGATAGGTTACAAAATTAACGCATTATGCATTTTGTTTTGTTGTCCTATTCGAGGGATCACTGCATTAACGATAACCACTGAGAGGATTACCAAGGCATCGCTGTGATGACCAATGACTCGTTCTAACAACGTCCGTTGATTGGTTTCACGCAGGGCGTTAGAACCAAATTTAATCTGATGGTTTTCGGCATCAGTTTGTGACAGTCCGTTTTTCTGGGTGTGTAATGCTTTGAGAGACGCGTCGACGGATAGTGCATGCCATCCATTTTTGCCAGTCCTGACAATGATCCTCGGCTTCTGTGGCTTCTTTGGAAGGTGGTTTTGGATTATCGCACACAGTTTTTTCCAGCCGATTTCGCCCGATACATGGCGTCATCTGCGGATTTCATTAGTAGTGGAAGACTAGGATATCTTTGAACACCTTCTGGATCGGCTTGTCCTCCAACAGAAACACCGAGGCTAATGGTTGTTCTTACCATCGATTCACCAATCTGAAATATATTTTGTGAAATACTTTCGCGAAGTCGGTCAGCGAAAGAAGTAGCCTCTGCGAGATCGGTTTCAGGTAGGGCAAAAAAGAACTCCTCACCACCAACCCTTCCCAAGATATCTGAGGGCCGTGATAGGGATTGAGATAAATTGGCGATCAATTTTAAGAGTGCATCACCGGTAGCGTGGCCGTAGGTATCGTTTACACATTTAAAATCATCGATATCGAATTCAACGATAGAGATCGGTTTTATTGAACGTTTGGCGCGTGCAATCTCGAGATTGGTCGCCTGAATCCATGCGTCCCTTCGAAGAAGTCCCGTGAGATCGTCATAGCGGGCTTTGGCCTTAAGATTTTTCTCTCGATCGCGGAGATCGTTATGAAATCGTCTAAGGGTGTATACCCAAATCGTTAATGCCAGAGCTGTCGAGATAGAAATGATTGCATGCAGTAATGAATGTTCTTCATCAACTTTTGCTTGTTGAATTTCAAGGACGCCAGTTGTGATCAAAAGCGTGGGGATGATCGCGAATAATGACCATATTCTCCACTGTTGTTTCATTCGTATCGCGGTTGCCCAAGTCAGCCAAATACAAATTACATAGACGAGAATTGCAGAATAAGTGATTACGTGAATCGGCATATTAAATTGCTCTGGACCTGACCGAGATGACCAGCTTTTCAGTCTTTGTGTCTTGATCACAAGAACTCCGAAGGATTTGTTCTTGACGACCTTGGTTTATCAAAAGTTTGCTCTTACGTCTTGGGGAACAAAGTCTCGCTTTCCGCGAACGAAACTACTCGTTTGGGTATTTCCACCGCTCAGCGCGTCGAAGATGCAAGTCATCGTTATTGGACCTCATCGATCAGACGGCTTGAGGAGTTACGGTGTGATATGAATTCGGTTGGACTCTACGCGAACTCCTGTCTTTTCGCAACTGCACAATTATCGAGAATGGGCTAAAAATCATTGAATTTCCGATGCTTAAGATGTGGATTAATTGGATTGGCTTGAGTGAGCTTGACGCTTTTACCTTTGAAAATCATGGTTAGACGATATTCAATCTTGATCGCAGTTGTTGTGAATCACCCCGTGCCGTGATGATTGTGATCGAACAGTTTTCCAATGCATGACGGAACAATTGTGCGTATGCTAAAAATCATCGGTATCCACCTCGCGCGCAACGGCGGTAATAGTGACCCTCAAAAGCGATTCAAACACCCAGTACCGGCGCCTTTTTGAAGCCGCCTATGATGGAATTCTATTGCTGAATTTCGAGACCGGCCAAATTGAAGATGTGAATCCCTATCTGATTCGTATGCTCGGTTATCCAAAGTCAGAACTCATTGGCAAGGAATTATGGGAGATCGGCGCCATAGTTGATCGCGATGCGTCGCTCGAGGCTTTTGCGACATTGAAGACAAAGGAATATATCAAATACGACGATTTGCCGTTGAGAACTCAAAGCGGCGATCTGATTCATGTCGAGTTCGTAAGCAACGTATACGACGTTGATGGTCAACAAGTGATCCAATGCAACATTAGAGATATCAGCAGTCGACGGGAAGCTGAGGCTCTTCGACTGAAGGCCGACCAGATTTCAATCAACGCTGTTATTCAAGTTGTGGATGCATTGACGAAAGTGGTTGTTGCTCGCGATCCTTATACCTATGAGCATCAACACCGAGTCGCTGATCTTAGCGTGGCGATCGCTACCGAGATGGGGTCATCAGAAGCGTTCATTCAAGGGCTCAATTTAATCGCGCAGATTCATGACATTGGGAAGATTTCAGTTCCACTGGAAATCCTGACCAAACCCATTGCATTGCAACCCTACGAAACCGAATTACTCAGGGGTCATGTCAGAACTGGATTTGAAATCATGGAACATGTGGAGTCCGATTGGCCTATTGCTGAAGCGATTGTTCAGCATCACGAGCGATTGGATGGAAGTGGTTACCCAAACCAATTAGAAGGCGATTCCATTATTTTGGAGGCGCGGATTATCGCTGTAGCGGACACTGTCGAGGCGATGGCAACGGATCGCCCTTATCGTAAGGCGCTTGGACTTGAAGCTGCACTAAGTGAAATCGAAGAAGGACGAGATCGACTGTTTGATGGTGCGGTAGTTGATGCGTGTTTGCGAGTATTTAAGACTCATAATTATACATTTCCTCCTAGCCAATGAACTGCATTGATGGTGGTATCAGGTAAACTTTTGCGCAGTAATAAAAAACGTCGTGGATCTCTCACCATAAGCCTAACTGTGGCTAATCCTTGATCACGCGGTATGTCAGTGTCAGAGCGAAATTTTGTATCGCTTTTGTCGGCTCGATCAGCTGGCTATTTCTGTCTGTTTATCTTTCACTTCCATGGCTCAGCGATCTCTCTGAAGTCTTAGGTCCCTATCTTGCAGTTTATGTGATTGCGTTTGTTGCGATCATTCCTGGATTTATGAATGCCTTTATTGTGTTGTCCTTATTGTTGGATGCACGACCCATCAGAAAGTCGATTGCTGAATTTCCTCCTGTCACGGTATTTGTCCCAGCCTATAACGAAGAGAAGTCAATTCGAGAAACAGTGCAAAGTCTCTTGGATCAGGTGTATCCGGGAAAGCTTTCGATTACAGTCATTAATGATGGATCTTCAGATGGCACAGCCGCTGAAGTGGAATCCATGCTTTCCTCGTCCAGTGATCTGGAATTAATCAACTTACCCATGAATGCTGGGAAATCTGAAGCACTGAACTACGCACTGTCGATGTGTGAGACCGAGCTCGTGATGACGGTCGATGCAGATTGTTGGGTTCTCAAAGATGGAGTCCGTCATTTGGTTCAGCGTCTATTGTCTGATCCGCCCAATACGCAGGCTGTGGCCGGGTCGATTTTGATTCGAAATTCGCGGGTGAACTGGATCACTCAAGCTCAGGAATGGGACTATTTTTTGGGCATTGCTGCGATCAAGCGGATTCAATCGCTCTTTCAGGGAACCTTGGTTGCTCAAGGTGCGTTTTCCATCTACCGAAAGCAAGCGCTCGAAGCGGTGGGCGGGTGGCCTAAGACTGTAGGGGAGGATATTGTCCTGAGTTGGCGTCTGTTGAGCCAAGGCTACCGCATTGGTCATGCGGAAGATGCGTGTGCGTTTACTATTTGTCCAACCACAGTGCGGCAGTTTGTTAGACAACGCCAGCGTTGGTCACGAGGTCTAATTGAGGCCTTCAAAGATAGTCCAAAGCTAATCGTCAAGCGGCGATTCAGTACTTTGTTTGTGGTCTGGAACGTCTTATTTCCTTTCATGGACTTAGCCTACACGTTGGCGTTTATTCCAGGGATCCTGCTCGCGTTTTTCGGCATTTTCTGGATCGTCGGTCCAATGACGCTGGCTCTGATTCCACCCAGTATCCTTCTAAATCAGGTGATGTATCGGACCATCATCCACACTTTTGAACATGAACATCTGTCGGTCAGGCGCAATCGTTTTGGCTTTTTGATCTACATATTGGTGTACGGGATTATCCTGCAGCCGGCCAATGTGTATGGGTATTTATCAGAAGTCTTCCGTGTCAGAAAAACCTGGGGGACCAAATGATCGGACTTGTCGGGCAGAATCTACTTCGTTTTGCCTCATCTGTGGGTGTTGGTTTCGGTTTATGGTTCAGCGGGGCGTCAGTTGTTGCTGATCCGATGGCTGGCGATCAGCTTCAAGTGACTGATCGTGCACTGATTCCCATGGTGTTTTATTCAACAGATTCAGATCGCTTTCAGATTCAGAAAACCTCCCTCGCTTGGGCGTCTTCTTATGAGGACCCCACACACCTTTTGAAGTGGTCTGTTGATTGGAGGCACTATCGACAGGATGCGTGGCAACTGGATAGTCAACAGCTCGGAGTATCAATCCGACAGGAGGATGCTTATGGGCTGGGTTACCAAGCAAGTCTCGCGATTCATGATTTCAATGATACGCAGATTCTCACGACGGAAAACCGGATTGGCTGGAGGCTGTCTCCACAATCGGTCGGTGAAGTCCTGATCCTCAGGGATTTGGTGGAAAGCCAGATTGGGCTGATAAGTGAGCGGACCTATGTTCTGCTGGGAGGCAGTGTTGAAACGCAATGGAACGAGAGATTAAGTTCCGTTGTGTATCTGGATACACGTCGTTTTTCCGATCACAATCAACGCTATACCGGCAAAACAAAGTTGATCCTGGATGCTTTGCCGAGTCAGGGTGTTACCTTACAGGCGTGGTACCAAAACGTTCGGAATAACGACACGGCGGCTTCTCAGTCCGCTTATTTTAATCCCGCGCGCTATGAAGAAAGCTTACTGGTGGTCGGTGTGCGGAAACGTTTTCAAAACCATCATTTGCGCTTTCGGGCAGGGGCTGGGACCCAGCAGGTTGCTGAAACAGGACCCTCTCGAGCACAATTCAGCGATGTCATTTTTGAGTCAACAGATGCGCGTGATTGGGTTTGGCGTATCACGGCAGGATATCGATTGAGCGCTGGAGTCAACGAAGATCCCAATTATCGGTATCGCTATGGTGGAATTGAGCTGATCATTCCGTGGTCTCAATAGCGCGCTCTAGACTGGACCGGCCAATCTGAAGCAGTGGCTATGGTAAGTCTTGAACCTGCGGCCTCAACATGACAAGTGCTGTGGTCAATTTCGACTGGATCAACCATGTGTTCATGAGGACGAATAAAAACGCTGGAACCGGCGTGATTTTGGGCCTCGCATTCGCTGCATTTGCCGGACTGTGCATAACCTGTCAGGACTGACTTCGGCAAAAGCTCGGCAGTGTTGCTTGACTATTCGCCTGCGAATTTCTTGCCATCAATCATTGATTTGGACAAGTTTTGACGTCCAAGAATGCTCATCACGATGACACCGGCAATGTGCCCTGCAACTAAAAGTAATGAAAACTCACCAAGGAATTCATGAATATCTTCAAGTATCTCGGTAAAGGATCCTGAGAGCGTAATACTCAACCACCCTGTCAATCCCGTAAAGCTAGACAAGCAAGTAGTACGACAACCATAGCGCCCCCTGGGGTTATGGCCCGTCTCTGGATACGACGGAAACCTCGCCATTTTGCGTAGACATAGACCAATAGGAGGTCACGTAGAGTTCATCTCACGTTGCGAGACGACGCTGCGCCGGTACCCAGTTCGATGATTTCAGCTGTGATCGCTTCCTGTCGCACTTGGCGCAAAGTAGCCTCCAAGTCGCTCAGCTCGCGTGTGATCTGGGTGCTCGAGGCAGACATGGCCTCGATTCTCGCCTCATTCTCTGCAGCGAAGGCATGAAGCGCCCCCTTGCACACTAAGGCATGGAGATAGTCGCCGCTCAGACTTTTCAGCAGTGTATCCGTTGGAATCTGAGTCATCGGGCTCGTCGTTCTAGGCAGTGACAGTGCCGAAAGATCAATCGGAAATAAAACTTGTCTAATGACTTGAGGCCGACCCGACGCCCATCCGGCGTGGACCATTTCCATACGCTCAAAAAGACCTTTGCTTAAGGCTTGGTCGATCGCCATGGTAATCTGACTGGCTAATTTCGGGATGCTAAGTGTGTGCGAGGACATCGGCGCAGACCAAACTGGATCGAGCCCGCGCTCGGCGGCGATCGACCGACCACGGGAGCCGACCAGAAATAGACTGGTTGCCGACAGGTCGTCTTGGATACTATTCAGTATGCGTTCGCTGAAGGGTCCAGCAAAGCCCTGCTCCGCACAGAATATTAAAAGACCGCTGATGCCGTCTGCTTGACCTCCAGAGATCCTGGTTGATGAGGGACTCGTCGGATCAAGTACGTCAGATATGGCGGCGGCAATTGTCGCAACATAGCTGTCGACGGCCTTGATTTCCTCGCGGGCGTTGCTGGCGCGCGCCGCGGCGATACCCTTCATCGCGTTCACCACGGAACCCAGCTGTCGAACGCCGTCAATCCGCGCGCTCACATTGTCCAATCGCTCGGTCATATCGCCGGCTCAGCTTCGCCAACTTGCTTAATAAGGCGGGTCATCGCTGCCATCAGGCTGGCCCGTGCCGTCTCATTGAATTCCCCGGTTTCGGAAATCTGGCGCATGGCATCGCCAGCATCTTGATCAAGATTTTCTGGCAGCTTGTCCCGAAAAGTGCTTACTCCTCCGAGCGACAAGGGGTCAAGCAGCCCTGACTGCAGGGCGAGTAGGATCGCCACCTCATCTACCAGGCGAAGCGGTGCATTCTGGGGCTGACGTAGGATGGCGCGAATCCTTTTCCCGCGACTGAGTTGGTCGCTCACGCGACCATCGGGCATGCCCCCGAATCGGGTAAATACCTCGAGTTCCAGAAATTGTGAATAGTCAAGCCGCAACGTGCCTACCACTTCACGCAACATAGACGCTTGGGTTTTGCCGCCTACACGGCTCACGCTCAGACCCACGTCCACAGCTGGCTTTTGGCCCTGATGGAACAGATCTGTACTCAACACGATCTGTCCGTCCGTGATCGAAATCAGGTTTGTCGGGATGTAAGCTGATAGGTTCCCGGCATCGGTTTCAGCAATCGGTAGGGCGGTCAGAGACCCACCGCCACGCTCTTTTGACAACTTAGCGGCGCGCTCCAGCAGGCGCGCATGGATATAGAACACGTCGCCCGGGTATGCCTCGCGCCCGGGAGATTGTCGAGTCAGAAGGGCGATCTCACGGTGAGTGGCGGCATGTTTAGAAAGATCGTCGATCACTACGAGGGCATGACCGCCTCTGTCACGAAAATATTCTGCCATGGTGATACCTGCATAAGGTGCTATCCACTGTAGCCCGGGTGTCGATGCCGAGCCGGCGACTACCACGATGCAGCGTGAGAAATTCCCATGTGCCTTCAGCGCGTTAATAGCGCGATTTACGCTGGAAGTCTTTTGTCCCACGGCAATATAAATGCAGATCATGTCGCTGTCGCGCTGCGCGATCATTGCGTCGGTAGCGAGCGTCGTCTTTCCAGTAGAGTGGTCGCCTACGATCAATTCGCGCTGGCCCTGGCCAAGTGCGAATAGCGTATCCATTACCAGTACTCCTGTTTGCACCGGCTGGGTCACGAGATCTCGTTCGATGATCGAGGGTGCCGGACGTTCGATCGGCCAATGCTCTTCAGCCTCAATTGCTTCCTTTCCGTCCAGAGATCGGCCGAGCGGGTCCACGATTCGCCCGAGCAGCTCGTTGCCTACAGGTACAGTCACTACTTCACCGGTACCGTAAACGACGTCGCCTGCCTCGACCTTGGTCGCGGCGTCGATGAACACGCAGCCAATCAGATCTGGGTCCAGAACTCGCGCGAATCCGAATTGACCGCCCTCAAATCGCAGAACCTCGTCCAGCCGTACATCGCGCAGCCCAGAGATCATCGCCACACCGTCTCCGACCTCCTCGACACGTCCCCTGTGTTCGGGTCTCGGACCCAGTTCTGCGCGACGCGCCGCGACGCGCGCCGAGGCGAGCCAGTCTGGCGAGTCAGGTGGCATCCTCGACCTCCTTCAGGATATTCGCCAGATCGGCCTTCCAACTGTTGTGAAGGACGAAATACTCACTGCGCAGCTCTAATCCAGCGATTAGGCTGGGATCGGTAACAAACCGAACCTCCGGCGTGCCGCCTAACGCTTCTTTTACCGCACGTTCGATCTTTGTCTTTTCTACGTCTTCTATGTCTGTCGCTGTAATGACCTCAGTGCCATCTTCGGAGCCTATGAGGGCCTCGCGATCGGATGCAGGTAGATCCGTGATCGCGCCTACAAGTTGCGCAAGAAAAGTCTCTCGAACCGCAGTCGTGCTGAATCGTCCCAGAAGTTGAGCCGCAATGTCGACGGACAATTCAGCGGCCTTTGTGGCGTTCTCTTTCCGTGCGGTTTTTCTTTCGTGATCAATTGCGGCACGCGCATCAGCGAGCATAGCATCCGCCTCTGCTTTCGCTTGCTCTCGTGCGACCTCCGACACTGTGTCTGCTGTCGCTTTGGCCTCAGCAAGTTTTGCATGACGTTCAGCGGCGATTCCTGCCCGAGTCTCAGCCACCTCGGCCATCGCAGCATCTGCTTTTGCCTGTGTTGCCTTGCCTTCATCTAGCATGGCCTGCGTGGCTTCCTGCCGTCGAGTGATGGCTCCGGCAATCGGACGCCAAAATAAACGGTTTAGAAGCCAAACGAGGATCAGGACATTGGTTGCCTGAATACCAAGTCCCCACCAATCGAAGGTCATGCGCCTATACCAAAAACGGGTTTGCGAAGATCAGCAGGAGCGCGATCACTAGACAGTAGATTGCTGTCGTCTCGATCATGGCAAGCCCGACAAACAAGGTGCGAGAAATCGAGTTTGCGGCATCTGGTTGGCGGGCGATGGCTTCCATCGCTGCGGCGACTGCGCGACCTTCGGCAATTGCCGGCCCGATGGCTCCAAAGGCTACGGCGAAGGTTGCGCAAAAAATGCTGGTAATGGCTATGTATTCCATCATGTATCCTTTTTCTTTGGGGTGAGGTCAGTATTTGCGGGATTGGGAGTGCCTTGTTCGAGGGCAGAAGTGATGAACACCATCGCTAGCACCGCGAAGATATAGGCCTGAACCAGCCCAGTCAGCAGATCGAGTGCCATCAACGGGATCGGCACCAGTAGGCCAGCCAGTGAGGCGACGATACCGATCACAAAGGCACCGCTCATTACATTGCCGAACAGCCGGACGAACATGGAAAAAACTCGTGTCAGGCTTTGCAGTATATTCAGCGGGATCATCACTGGGTTGGGTGTGGCAAAGGATTTCAGCCAGCCGCCAACGCCGCCTGCAAGGATGGCGAACCAGATCACTGACAGAAATACCAGAACAGCTAGAGCGGCATCGGTTTCAAGCATTGCGGTCGGGGGATCAATCCCGGGCAAGAGTGAGGACCAATTTGCCACGAGAATGAAAAGAAAGAGCGTGCCGATGAACCCGCGGTAGGGTGCGGGCGCGGCGCCAGTTGTCTCGGTAATCTGAGTGTCGAGCGTGGTGACTAGTAGTTCCAGCGCGGCCTGGCGCTGAGTTGGTCTGAGGTCAAGTCGCCGGGTTAATAAGAAGGCCCCGACCACCAGTATACCGATGATCGCCCACGTCGTAACAATGGCTTGGCTGATCTGAATTGGTCCGATCTGGAACAGCACTGTGGAATCGAGTGGGGAGGTCATACTGGGATATCTCGCTCCTTACGGAGCAGGAACCACTTTGTGCAGAGCACCCCCGCAAGAGCCGCCATTAGGGTGAGTCCACCTGCCAGTGCGGCAATCAAGAACCCGGTGGTCATTAGTGAGATGCGCGCGAGAGTCAGGATGATCGCCCCTAACGGTTTGCCTCCGTCTACGATCAGATTGACGGTCTCGCGGAGTGCGTGGAAATATCCATATCCGATGAATACCCCACCCAGAAAGTAGACCGGAAGAAGCATTATTAAAGGGAGAGTAAAGAAATCGCTCATCTTGCGTTCATCCATTTCCAAGCGGTCCAGCCGCCAATGCAAAGCCCAAACATCATCGTCGAGGCGCTCCAGAAAATGCCGGTCTCAAGATACGTATCGAGCCGGCGTCCTAAGAAAAGGCTCGCCAGAGTAGGCACTATGAAGATCCAGCCCAGTACGCCGATCTGTGCCAACCGCCTACCTACGGACATGTCACCTTCGCGCAGCCACCGTTCATGCAGGCTACGATGTCTGCGGATTTCCTCGACGAGAGGATCAGTTGCTGGGGGCTCAGATGAGTCTTCGTTCATTTAAACTGCCCCGTGTTCCTGCGCAACCCGCTGACCATCTGGCGGATGGCGTTCATCTGTAGACGCATTGTCTCGACATGTTCGACCCGTTCATTGTCAGACTCGGTCTGAAACCGAGTCAGAACCTCTCCGTCCAGCGTAGCCAGATTGTCGCCCGATACTGCTTCGCGAGTGGAGATAGCGACGGTACTATCGCCGGCCACGATCAGCACTCCGCCGCGTAGTGCACAGAATCGCTCAAGTCCGGCGGTCTTCCAACTGAGAATAGAAACCGTGAGCGCTGTCACGAATGGGGCGTGGCCAGGTCGGATACCGAAGCTGCCACTGATGTCCTTTCCCCGCAAGCTGTCGACATCTTCGTCCACAACGACAGCCAAGGGGGTTACGATTCTCAATCTCATGCCGCATCTTCGGCGTCGGGAGCGTCGGGGCCGTCTGAGGGATCTGCTGCGGCTTCTTTCTTTCTTGCGTCTTCCAGTGTTCCGATCATATAAAGCGAGCTTTCGGACCACTCGTCGGTTTCGCCGTCGAGAATGGCGCGGCATCCCGAGAGAGTCTCGCTCACGGGTACTCTGGCACCCGGTGTACCGGTAAAGGCTTCAGTCACCATGAAGGGTTGTGTCAGGAATCGCTGCAACCGGCGTGCGCGTTTAACGATCAAGCGGTCGGCCTTACCTAGCTCCTCGACCCCGAGCAGCGAAATTATATCGGTTAATTCACGGAACCTTGCTAGCGCCTGCCGGACAGCCTCGGCGGTCTGGTAGTGCTCATCGCCGACAATCAGCGGATCGAGCAGCATCGATGACGATCCCAGAGGGTCAATCGCTGGATAAAACCCCTCGGAGGCCTGGGCGCGAGACAATATAACAACGCAATCCATATGACCGGAAATTGTGGTCACCGCGGGGTCAGTGAAATCGTCGGCAGGGACATAGACCGCTTGAATGGCGGTCACGGCAGCTCCAGCTACAGAGGCGATACGCTCTTGTAAGCCTGCGACCTCGGTTGCCAGTGTTGGCTGATAACCAACCCGCGAGGGCAGGCGCCCCAGTAGGCTCGATACCTCGGCTCCGGCTTGAACAAAACGGAATACATTATCCATCAGAAAAAGGACGTTCTTGTGCTTCTTGTCGCGGAAATATTCCGCAATCGTCAAGGCCGTCAGCGGAGCCCGCCAGCGAGCTCCGGGTGGTTCGTTCATCTGCCCGTAGACCAGCACGGTGCGCTCCAAAACGCCTGATTCCCGCATTTCAGTCAGTAGCTCATGCCCTTCACGTGATCTTTCGCCGATACCCGCGAAGACGGAGATTCCTTCATATTTCTCGGCCATGGCGCGGATCAATTCCATCACCAGAACGGTTTTCCCCACGCCTGCGCCGCCGAACATTGCAGCTTTGCCGCCCTGAGCCATCGGCGCCAGCAGGTCGATCACTTTGATCCCCGTTTCGAATACGTCGGTGTCACCGGTCTGGGATTTAAGAGGCGGTGGTAGGGCGTGAATTGACTGACGGTGTATGTTGTCAGGTAGTGCAGGCCCATCGTCCTGGGGGTTACCCACGACATCCAGAAGTCGCCCAAGAACGGGTTTTCCCACGGGGACGGTAACCGGCCCGCCGCTGGGGTGAACCGAAACACCACGAGCAAGACCTTCGGTTGATTGGAATGCCACCGCGCGGATTGTTTTCTGATCGAGGTGGCTGTGAACTTCGAGGGTAAGGGTAGACGGACGATCCCATTTCACGGTCAAGGCGGAATTGATCGGTGGCAAGTCGGAATTACTGAAAACCACATCGACAACTGCACCCCGAACGGCATGTACAATACCGCCAATAGGCACGCCAAGCTCATTCAGCTTTTTTGCGTCGGGTTCAAGGCAGGACGCTTTTACGGTGGGCATTAGGTATGAGCTTTTTGGTGTCACATCGAGCCTCTTCGCTACTTGTCGATAGCAATCGGCCAGAAAGCCATAGCCCACAAACACCAAATAAGGATAGCATGGATTGCTTGGTGATGGTTGGGGTCAGTTTGGATCAATGCGACCGCCAACCGTTGCTAAATAGGGATTATGCGCCGGACCGGCTTTGGTCAGCTCGAACTGATCGATCTGCATGATGTCATTCGACACAAAACGCACGAGCGTAGGATCGCAAAGATGACCAAATATACTTCTCAGCCCAAGACACTTGGGCAAAAAAAGGAACGGCTCCAGATTTCCGCTACATCAGAGCAAAAAGTTGGGCCAAGAGAAACTCACGAGCATGAAAACCTGGACCGAATGTTACGGGCTTGCGTTGCCTACATGTCGGCTGGCGTATCACCGCATGCATTTATTGAAGCTTGGGGCGATTGGGCTTTGCACCTGGCTCAGGCACCAGGCCGTCAGCTTGAACTGACCGAGCGCGCTCAGGAAAATCTAACAAGGCTGGTGGGGCAATCGCTTTCGCCAAATGGTGATGCAGAATTGGCCTTTGCGCCAAAGAGCTACGATCACCGTTTCCGGCATCCGGGTTGGGAAAAGCCACCCTTCCGACCTATGGAGCAAGGATTTCTGGCTATTCAGGACTGGTGGGACTTCGCGACCGACCATCTGCGAGGCCTGCGCCCCGAGGATGCTGAGAGGACCCGCTTCATGGCGCGCCAGATGCTTGATCTGTTATCACCGTCGAACTTCCCTGCCCTTAATCCTGAGATCATCGAGGAAACACACAAGACCAACGGCAAGAATTTGGCTGATGGTGTGCGCAACTTGATGCATGATGTCGTAAACACCATTACTCAGGCCCGTGAGCCCATGCCGGAAGGCTTTCAAATTGGTAAGGATTTGGCTTGTACACCGGGCGAGGTTGTGTTCCGTAACGATCTTTTCGAGTTAATTCTGTACGCCGCGCAGACCGACAAGGTGCAAGCCGATCCGATCTTGATCGTTCCAGCCTGGATTATGAAGTATTACATCCTTGATCTTTCACCACATAATTCAATGGTCAAATATCTGGTAGATCATGGTTTTAGCGTGTTTATGATCTCGTGGTGTAACCCCACCTCTGATCAAGCTGACTTGTCACTGGAAGATTATCGCGAACGCGGTGTGATCGCGGCTCTAGATGTGGTGAATGCCATCGTGCCGGAGCGCAAGGTTCATGCGGTCGGCTATTGCTTGGGTGGCACAATCCTTGCGATTGCCGCGGCCGCGATGGCGCGGGAAAACGATGAGCGGCTTGCGTCGATCTCGCTCATGGCGGCACAGGTCGACTTTGCAGAGGCGGGCGATTTGCTGTTGTTTCTGGATGAAAGCCAGATCGCATTCCTCGAGGATATGATGCGGGAGAAGGGGTATCTTGACTGGCCACAGATGGCCCGAGCCTTCTCTGCCATTCGATCCGAGGATTTGATTTATTCCCGTGCCGTAAGACGCTACTACCTCGGGAAACAGGATTTGCCCACGGACATGGGTATCTGGGTGTCGGACACAACCCGGATGCCAGCGCGGATGCATTCGGAGTACCTGCGAGGGCTGTTCCTGGAAAACCGACTGACAGCTGGTCGGTTTGCAGTCAAAGGACAGGTCATTGCGCTCAAGGATATATCGGCTCCGATTTTTGCTGTCGGAACCGAAACTGATCACATCGCGCCGTGGAAGTCCGTCTACAAAACTCAACTGTTCACTGACAGTGATATGACCTTTGTCCTGACAAGCGGTGGCCACAACAGTGGCATTATTAACGAGCCTGCGCTCGAGCGTGGTCACCATCGGATCGCACATCGTGCAGTCGGGACAAATTATGTAGGTCCCGAAGCCTGGATTGCGAAAAATACGCCGCGACCGGGCTCTTGGTGGCCGGCGTGGATGATCTGGCTGGAAGACAAGAGTAGCAGTGTCGCTCCAGTATCCCCCATCAGTGCGTCGGATAAGGGTTTGGTTCCGACCGTGGCGGCACCAGGCACTTACGTTTATCAAACCTGACCTCAGTCGCGTTTTTGATAGCGGGAGGCTTTCATCAGGCGACTGAAATACTGGGTACGAGAGGAGATAGGGATGATCATGCTACTTTTTCAATCATTGAGATCTAAAGAATCATTGATTTTAAGGGGAAAAATGGTGGCTATGGGTGGACTTGAACCACCGACCCCAGCATTATGAGTGTTGTGGTCAATTTCGAATGGATTGATCATGTGGTTTTCAGCCTTGCGGTCCAATTGGAGATCAACTCTGAATTAGTTGGAATTATTGATGTACGGGTGAGCTGTTGATAGGGTCTCGACTGGGTTCCGATGTTTTGCCGAACATGTGCGTGCGTGCAACGTTACCTGTGCGATGTTGTAACACCTGCCTTATCTATTTCTTCTTATAATAGAAAGTCCCTAGGAGTGCGTTCTCCGCATAATTGAAGCTTCGCTTTGATGTAGGCGTTTATCTCGTCGGTGATGGCTTCATCTTCATTGGCATACCTGTCAAAAGTCTTTTGGTGCATCCCTTTCGGTTTTCGCCAAATCGGTTCTTGGAGATCATCAGATGCTCCGACCTTTTTCCGAATTTTGCGTGCTTTACGAATAAGCCGATCAATGCGCATTTCCGTTTGACTGCCGTAGGGCAGGTTGTGGCATTTTCGGCACAAAAACCTGGGGCCAGTCCG
>Ga0209653_1001950_pt1 | contig 15738 bp, 13 predicted proteins | sample SaaInl6LU_22_DNA_FD_184644 | JGI IMG/M metagenome (GOLD analysis project Ga0209653, IMG submission 184644) | Marine microbial communities from expanding oxygen minimum zones in the Saanich Inlet - ESP_116LU_22_DNA (SPAdes) (version 2) | ecosystem: Environmental > Aquatic > Marine > Intertidal... | reverse complement strand
TTAACAATATTATATATAATGATCTCATATTTTTTACCTTCTTTTGAACATAATGAACCTGTCTTTTTTATAATTTCTATCTTATTATTCATAATATAATAATAGTAATATTATATACTCATTTTTTTGCGTATATTAAATAAAAAAATAAATTATACAGTTCTATAATAATAGATATCATTTACTTCTTGTTTATTTTTACACATTCTGCTAAGTTTTGCTGATGGTATATTTTCAATTTGTGCTGCTTTTGCAATAGTAGTCCATGAATCAACAACTTCATTTGATACAATATCTACCTTTTCAACAGTTTTGGCAGTAGCGCCTCTCATCATTTTAACATAGGGAATATCTTTTTTAAGTGAAAATCCATAATAACCACTACCATTACCAGAATCGCACCATACATTAGCCTTTAACAATAATTTAGATTCATTAAGAAATTCTTTAAGACCTTTTATTTCAGTATCACTTACATCAATATCATTTATTCTTTTTTGCCATGATATATATTCTTTTTTAACATCAGCAAATAGAACTTTATTACTTGGTGATAATACACAATTATTGAATAGGAATGTTTCATATTTTGTTGGTGATACAGGTGGAATATATGGTATATATTTTTTATGAAATGTTTCTATCGCTCCACATATATCCACATAAATATATTAAACTTCATAATTTTAGTATTAAATATTTTAATGAATATTATCTATCGTTCCACATCGTTCCACAAATATAAATAACACTCCACATCGCTCCACAATAGCACAAGTCTTACCATAAATGATATAAGTATTACTTTATATTGTAATGTAAATAAAAATAATAGTTTAATTAACTTAATAAAACATTTTTATAGTATATAAAATAAACAAATAAACCATAGAAAATCATATTATATGCTATTAAACATGTACCCATAGATATAACAACAGTTCTATTTATAGTTATTTCCATGTTTATAATATAATAAACTATTATACTTATATATTATCTACGACCATGATGAGTTTTATTTACTTTAATTACTCTACCGTTTTTCTTCTTATTAAAGACTCCTAAATCGAATGGTTCTTCTTCTTGGTCTTCATCAATAATTCCCATAGCTCTACGCTGGTCTTCTAAAGCCTGCATATCCCATAGTTCATTAGAACACATCCTGAAATTACTTTCACTTGCCTTATACCAGAACACCTGGTCTTCTAGCTTATTGCTCTGTACTTTATTATCTATTACAAGACACTCAAAGTTCTCTGTCGTCTGATCCATAACTTGATTAAATGCATCAAATGTAGGAAACATACCTGCGTAATGGTGGTATATTTTTTCACGTTCTTTCATAATATTATTTCTAAAAATAAAAACATAATCTACATTTGAACGTAAAACAGGAGGTAAGCCCAGAGCATGTTGCATGGTAATTAAAAAGAAGATTTTATAATGCCTTCCGTTCATGAATATGGCGCGGATGTTCTTATCTGTTGGCCATTTCTTATCATAAAGACAATCATCTAAAATTAAAAAAGCCCTCGGATCTATTGATGAAGAACCCCCGCGTTGCATCTCTAATTTACGCTGTCCCGAAATATTAATCTGTCTATCTAAAAACTTTTTAATTGTTTTTTCTTCACACTCATCATATATAAGCATTTTGGGTATGAACTTTTCAAAATATCCGTTAGCTTTTTCAGTAGGACTTATAACAACTCCAACAGGTATATCACGATGATAGTTTAAAATATCTTTCATACAATATGATTTACCTGTATTTCTTTTACCAATAAAAACTACAACAGAATCATTTTTAATATTAGCAGCATCAAATTTTTTTAATTCTAGTTTCATTTTAATATAAATAAAATATACTTTTTATATATCTAAATATGATATTTATTTTTTAGATTTTTTTACGTGTATAGAGCTAGCTTTACTACTATCACTTGATTCTGAATCATAGCTATCATCACTTGATGAATCACTTAAATCATCTTTAATATCATTATCTGATTTTTCATTATCACTCATCGGTTCAAATCCATGTTTTATAGGATCATTAATTCTTTTTAACATACTAGGATCTAATTTAGAACTATTTTTTATTTTAATTTCTTTTTTATTGTTCTCATCTTTTCCATCCATGCCAATCATTTCAAATATACTTTTAAGAATATCATCTTTATCGTTACTATTATCTAATGTATAATAAAATATAATAGTATTTATTAATAAAATCATAAAAAATACTACAAAATTATTCATAGTAAACAAATGAACATTTATATCATATGGTTCATCAGTATTTTCTCTTTTGTTTTTTTCTATATATTGTGTAATAATAAAAAATATTATTGATAATATAGTCGCATAAAGTAAATAATACATAATCTATAATGAATATTTTTATATTTATTATAAAAATAAAAACGCATTCTATATAATGTTTATTTTGGTACTTTAGCTACTTTAATTGCTCTGCATCTTCCTGTATCAAGGTTTAATTCTTTGCCATCTGGACATGATTTAGCTGGTTTTACTCCAGGTTCTTCAGATTCTTTTACTACTTTTGCTGTTTTGGGTGATTTAGGTGCTTTTATTGCTCTGCATCTTCCTGTATCAAGGTTTAATTCTTTGCCATCTGGACATGATTTAGCTGGTTTTACTCCAGGTTCTTCAGATTCTTTTACTACTTTTGCTGTTTTGGGTGATTTAGGTGCTTTTATTGCTCTGCATCTTCCTGTATCAAGGTTTAATTCTTTGCCATCTGGACATGATTTAGCTGGTTTTACTCGAGGTTCTTTTGCTTCTTTAGGTTCTTTAGGAGGTTTAGGTTCTTTAGTAGCTTTTACTGCTTTAGGGGCTTTAGGTTCTTTTGGTTTACTTGGATCTTTAACCTTCTTTTCTTTAGGTTCTTTGACATTTGAAGAAAACTTTTTAGAAAAACAAGTATTTACAAAATCAATAACATTCTTAGGTTCTGCTTTTGCTTTGTGTAATTTCTTAATTTCTTTTGTAACTTGTTTAACTTCTGATGTTAATGCCTTCTTTTCTGCTTTAGTTATATCAACATTAAGCACTTTTTCTTCTAATTTTAATAATTTATTTTCTAATTCTTTTAATTCATAATTATTATCATTTTCTATATCTACATTAATCATGATATCATTAATAATAGGGTAAGCAAATTGACTTAAATCACTTGATCTATCAATATAACTTACTAATCCAGCTACTTTATTTAAAAATTTCATAGAACCAACATCAGTAAATAGACCAGTATCTAAACAATATTCTGTTTTAAATGTTTCAAAATTTTCAGGAAATTGATCATTCTTTTCAATCATTAAATTAAGTATTTTAACAACACTCATAGGATCATCTGTTATAGGAGTAGCACTCATTAATAATAATTTAAGTGAATTATTTCCAGATTTATTATAAGAGTTTTGTATCATAGATTGTAAAACTTCTGGACTAGGTTTTTCTAATGCTGATAATGAACTACTGTATATTTTATGTATTTCATCAATTACAACTAATGTTTTTCTAAAAGGATCTTCTTTTCCATTTCTTTTAACAATTTCTTCATAATATTTATTTTTACCTTTTATCATATTTGTAAATTGTTTATAAGAAATAGGCTGCATCCAATTATTTCCTAATAAATTCATTCTTTCAGCACGACTTGATGGCATTTTATAACCTTTATTGACTTTATCCTGAATAATAACATTACACACTTTATCAAACATATTTTTCCATATATCTTCCTTAAGAGTATGACGAGTAACCCATAAAATAGTATAACCTTCTTTTTCAAAAGAATCTGTTGCTGTTGCAATTGCCGAACAAGTTTTACCAGAACCTACACTATGATATAAAAATGTCCCTTTATAAGGTGATTTAGGAGTTAAATAATCTTTTACAAATTTCTGTGTATTTGTATATTCTACTACAGTTGTTTCATTCTTATCATCAACTTTTTCATTATCTAATATACATTTATTTTTAACTTCAATCGCACTCCATTTATATGGTCTATAATGTTTTTCAATATAATCACTTAATTCTAAATAAGGCATTTTATTTTTAGGAGGCTCAGCAATATAGACTGGTTCAGATGGTTCATTAAACATATTAACATATTCAACAGCTGCATCATAATTAGATTGATGAATTGAAGAATATGTTCTTCTATATACATCTAAATTTCTTAAAATACTTTTTTTGTATACTTTAAGGAATTTAATAGGTTGTGTCCATAATGCATTAATAGCTTTACAAAATTCAGGCATTTTTGAAATATATCTGCATAATAATGGTTTGCAATTTTTAACATATAGTTCTTTTACTAATTCTTTTTTACCAACATGTATAGCTGCAGCTATTATAAGTCCTCTTGGAGCTTCTTCCAATTCTCCTTTACAATTAAGTCTACAATCAATTGCTTTATCATTTGTATATACCTTACCTCTTATATTATTAACAAGAACAATTTTATCAGCACGAGGTGGTGGAACCTTTTTAACATCGGCTAATTTTTTGAGTTCTTTAACCATATTATAAAATCTATTATTTTTTCTATTTAAATTATGTATGTTTTCTGTTAATGGAATATCAACAGCGCTTGTTATTAATAAATCTTCAATATCAGCAACAAAATTAAGAGAACTTATATTGCTATTACTATGTTTTAAATATAACTCGTGTAAATTTGTATCTTGATTATACATCATATTGTATCTATAAATATGTAATAACCATCCTTTTGAAGGAATAAAAGGTAATCCTGCTTGTCCGCAATATCTTGTTCCTCTTCCTATAACTTGTGTCTGTTCAGCTTTTGTTATTAAAGGTTCTAATAAATGTATATATTTCACATCAAAAACATCAATTCCTTCTTTAAAACCACTATCGAGAACTAAAATACGAATATTTTCTCCAAAAACATTATCAGGTCTTTTATTCATAGAAGCTAAAAGGTTTTTTTTAATTCCAACTGTTAAAGGTTTTTTATATACTGTTGATGTAGTTAAAAGACCAAATGATTTATTTTTTTCCAAATCTTTAAAATCTTTCATCTTAAAATTATTATTATATGCTAATTTAAAACCATCTGCTATTAATACGGATGCTACCATTTTAGCACCATATGTTCCTGCAACATCACTATATATAATATGTTTATTTAGTGTCCCTGTTGTTTTTAAATCTTCTTCATCTAATTCTTTTATTTTTTTTAATAAAACGTTCATTTTAGGAGATAATGTAGGTAAATTTGAAATAATTTTTTTAGAATTGAAAGAAGCAGAATCAAATTTATATTCCGCTTTTAAATCACTCCATGTACTCGTATTACGAATACAAGTAGCTGTTTTAGGTATTTTACTCATTTCTATATTATTATAATATTATTATATAGAAATGGAAGAAATATCTAATGATAATAATTTAGAAGAATTACTATCATTAGATTATAAAAATATAAAAAAATTTACATTAAATGGTTTAATAAAAACAGCAAAAGTTATAAAAGTATATAATGGAGATACTATAACAGTTGTTTTCAAACACAAAGGAGAATATAATAAGTGGGATTGTAGAATATATGGTATTGATACACCAGAAATAAAAACAAATAATCCAGAAGAAAAAAAAGCAGCTATAATTGTTAGAGATTTTCTTAAAGATTTAATATTATATAAGATTGTTATTATAGAATGTATGGATTTTGATAAATATGGTAGATTATTAGGAAATGTATTTTACGATGATAAAAATATTATGAAGATGATGATAGATAATAAATATGGTAAATTATATTTTGGTGGTACTAAAGAAGAGTTTTAGTCCATATAATAAACTCTTCTAATTTTATATTTTTCTATTAGTTTTTTACAATTATCACATGGATGCGAAGTCTGATAATTAAAATCTTGATATTTATCATAATCGTTTAAAATTCTAGATATGTATATTTCACTTTTAGATATTTTCTCTTTATAACCTCTTTTAATAGCATCAATTATAGCATCGTGTTCGGCATGAACATTTTGAAGAATTTTTCTATTTTTACCAATATAATTATGCATTCTTGTAATATAATCTATTGAATGATTGTGACCATAGCCTATTATTTTTTTATTATATACAATAACTGCTCCATAATTTTTATGCATATTTGATTTTCTAGCATTTAGAGACGCAATATAAAGAAAATTATTGTGTTTATTATTTATTGTTTTTTCACATGAATCCTGCAAACAATCTCCAGCAAATTTCATTATTATAATGAAAATGTAATTTGGTAATATAAAACCTTGATAAAAAATCAAAATATGTATGTCATTTTTTGTTTATTATCTAAAAAATGATATACATTTTTATAGTTTTTATTACCAATTATTATAATAATGAGTTATAAAAAATTAATATATATTATTATAATTTCTATTATAGTGTATAATATCGATATTTTAATAGGAAATATAAATAAATATAATGTTAATAATTTTACAAAAAAACAATTATCTGAAAAGAAATGGAGATGTATTGTTAATTATAATGATAATGATACTAGTGGAAAATATAAATACTTTGACAGGTCATGTTTAAAATATAAACATGACTATATTAATTTTCTATTAGAAAAAAATAATGCAATTTTTAATTACATATTAAAAAAATATCTAGCATATATTGCTATATATATTATATATATATCTATAATATAGGAATATATCATATGAAAAAATTAAATATTAATTTAAAACAAATATCCAAAATAAATAATGATATTAATTCTTCAAATTTAAAAAATATAGTTATAGATAATAGTTTACCATCAACAAATACCAATTCTGTTTTAAATGACAATATATATGATGTCCAAAATTTAAAAGATATTGAAAGAACAGATTCTTTATCATATTCAAATAATTTTAAAAATATATCAACACCTATTATAAAATCTATTAATACACAAAGACCTATTATTAAAATAGATACAAATGAAAATTCTTATTCAAAAAAAAATTCTCCTATTATTAATCCAAAAAATATTAAATATTTTGAAGATGATAAAATTTCTTTAAAAGACAATATTGTATTTGATAAATATATAAATAAAAAAGACGATATAATTAAAAGAATAGAAAAACATAAAGAAGACTTAAAAAAGAAAGATTTTATAATTAGTGTAAAATATGATAATATTTGTTACAAATATAATACAATATCTCTAACTATAATGATTTTATCAACTGTTTCTACATTTGTTGAAGCAATTAGATTAACATTAACAGAATATATGAAAAATATGAGAGAAACATTAATAATAGATGTAGATACTTTTACATTATCTATAAATATTTTTATGTTAATATTAGGAACTGTTATAACAATTTTGAGTAGTATTGTTAGATTTAAAAATTATCGTGAAATTATGGAAAAACTTAAAAATTATCAAAATTCTATAATAAAATATAGAAGTTTATATAATAAACAAATTGATTTAATAGAACTTTATACATTAAATAATAAAGAATTAGATGATGAAAGATATGAGGAATTAATAGAAAAAGTCAAAGATTATAATAAGGAAATTAATGAAAATATTAATATATTAGAAGATATTAAAAATATTGACAAGATTAAATTACAAAAATATAAATATGATATTGATATTAAATTGGAAAAAATGAAAATGGATAAAGAAATTAAAATATTAAAAAATAATAATATAATAGAAATTGAAACAATCCGTTTAAATAATGAAAAAATAGATAAGTTAAATAAATTAAAAATAAATGATGGTTGGTTTTTTCGGTTTAAGAAGATGTTCTATTTGAATTCAGAAAATAAAGACGTTAAAATAAATAATGATATTAATGATATTTATAATGAACGCAATAATTATAATGAAGATACTATGAAAACAAGTAATATAAATACTATAATGACAAAAAATTCATTTGAATTAGAAAATATTTAAATGTTAAAAAGGTGTAATATGTAATATACTATAATATCATTTACATAGAAGAGTACATAATTTTTATTTTTTCTAAAAATATATAATTTTTTTAAAAATTTGAAAAATAAAAATTATGTACTATTTTACAAGGTCGCTAAAAACTTAAATAAGCTTCCATTTATAACCATTATAAATTGTATCGTTTTTACTGTGTCTTTTAATAGTTTTAGGTGCAATTTTTAACTCTTTGATTAAATCTGATAATGAAAGATGAATCTTTATTACTTCATCTGTATCCGGATTTATTTGATGGATTTTTCTAGCTTTTTGCTTCTCTGTAATAATAGGTAATTCATTTGTTTCTAAATATTTATTTTGAACTTCTTCATCAACAATATCCCATAATATAAAATATTTATTTGATAATAGTGTCTTATAATTAACCGCTCTACTCATAGCAGATACTGTTTGTCCAATAAAAATTGCTGCATCTTTTTGCTTAATAAAAAGTTTTTCCACTTCTGTCATATCATCATTTAACATAGCAATATAACCTTCGAGTTTATACCTAGGAACAATAGAACTTCCAATATCTTTAACTCCATTTGGATTTGGATCATTTCTATTTACTAAATGCCATCTATAACCTTTGTAAATTTCTTTCTTCTTACATGCATTCTTAATACTTGTAAATGATGTTCCTTCCATATTTCTTGTTGCATCTGTAATACCATTATAAACATATAGTAAATTGTTTGTATCATTTCCATCATATACTTGAACATAATGACCGCAATCTTTAATTTCTCTCTTTTTTACTATATTGTTGTTAATGATGATAGGAGTATTTGAAGTTTCTGTATGAGTGATAATAGGAATGTTAATTGTTTCTTGTGTATCATTATCTTTTATTACATCATTTAATGGAATAGTTAGTTTTAATTTATAATGTTCATTAAGCTTATCAAAAAAATCTGGGTTTTCATATAGCTTATTATTAAATTCAATTTCTTTTTCTTTTAGTTCAATTTCTTTTATTTTAAGTTGTAGTTCTAATGATTTGTTATTTTCTTTCATAATATCAAGATTTTTACCATTATAATTATAAATATTATTATCAATAATTCTTTTAATTTTTTCATAATTAATGTCATTAATACGATATGTTTCAATTGATGTAGCCTTATCATTAATCTTTCCAGTATATCTATATTGAGAAATATATGGATTACTATGTAAAAACTTTTCAAAGTTGTTATTGTCTTCACACGGATATACGCTCATAATTACTAATTGGTCTTTATTACAATATAAAGAAACAAGCTTACTTGTTCTATCTGTTAAATTATCTGTTTTGCCAATTTTAATAATATATGTGCCATCGTCAAAAGATTGTAATTTCATAATATAAACAACACTTTGTTTATTAAAAGCGTTTTTGAAGTTTTTATTTAATTTTACATCAAAATTATTAACTTTTGTTTCTAATGTTTTAATTCTATCATTAGAATAATATAATTGATCTTTTGTATATGAAAAGAATATTTTTTCTAATTTAATATAATAACTACGGATTTGTTTTGCTTTTTGTGTAGATGCTTTCATACAAAATTCTTTAAAAGTATCTACATTTAACATAATTGTTTCTTTATTTTGCCCTCCGTTTTGTTTTCTTTCTGGTTGTGAAAAACCGCTCCTCATTTTGGAGGAGCAAGATTTACCATCATTATCTTCTAATAAAAACCGCTCCTCATTTTGGAGGAGCACTTTTTTATAGTCTTTATTTTCTTCAAAATGTTTTTGTAAAACTCTTAAAGCATTATATTTTTTATCAAATTCACACATTTTCCATACATCATCAAAATTAATAGGAAAAGTATTGTTTTTATATCCGTGTTCTAAATATATTTTGAAATGTAAAGCAAATTGTTTTTCATCTTCTGTATTTAATCTTTCTACTAAATAGTTTGTAAAATTGTTATTAGTTGTGGTTATAAGTTCTTGTGTCATTTTTATTATATATTATATGTTATATTCTTAAATCAATTTTAGTAGTACCATTTTTATCAGTTTTTTATTTTAATCAAATAATATAAGATTTTTACAATATATATTATTGTAATATAAAAAATAAAATGAGAATGATGTTTAATTGGAATAAGCAAGACCACCCATACCAGAGAGGATACGGAGGACGTTGTAATTAACCGCATAGATTGAGATAGCACCTGTTTTATTGTTTGTGCTTGGTAATGTTGTTGATACTGATAGCACAGCGGTGTCAATACGAGACATGTTAAGTGTTCCTGAAGGTTGGTGGTCTTCAGGTTTTATTGCGAAACTGTACACATTAATACCTTCGTGAAATTTGTCAGGAGTGCACTCATGATGTTGGTATGGTTGAACAAGAGAGAAATATGTTCCGTTTCTTTCGGCATATCTGTCGTTGCCGTTAAGAACCATTTTGGATTTGACAGTAGGGTTAGTAGATGTGATATAGTTATTGACATCATCAGTTCCTGAAAAAGTAGCAGACGAATAATTGTTCCAGTAAATATTAGAAGCGTTCTTTCTGGTAACCCATACGATTTCTTTACAAGGATGGTTAAAATTCATACGAATACTCTTCATAGTTTCAGCACCGTGTGTGACTGAGTCAGAACCTGTGAATTGTAATTGTTCAATTAAATATTCATGGGTTACTTGGGCAAAACGACGACGTTCATCAGTATCTAGGAAGATGTAATCAACCCATATCTTAGCATCATCTAATGATAATTCAGAAGAAACGTTAGTAAATGTAGCAGTAGTGCTGTTGTCTACACCATCACCACCTTCTTTTTCATCTTCAAAATCGGTGAAATTTCCAGCATTAGTATCAAACATATTTACAGCTGATTCATATTCTACGTTGATTTTAACTTCGTGGTATTGAAGGGCGATTAAAGGAAGGGCAAGACCAACATTTCTACAGAACCAAAATTCAAGAGGAACATATACTTCATATGATTTAGTAGCATCTAATTTAGTACATCTGTTATATTTATCAGCACCAACCATAGCCATATAACCTTCTTTTTTACCAGGAGTTAAAGTTAATTCATTCCAAATGTATAACCATTCTGAATAATGTTTATCAATACGTTGACCACCAATTTCTAATTCAACAGTTTTTAATAATCTTTGACCGAAGTTAGGAACAAGAGCGAAAGCTTTTGTGGAATTTTTATTTGTGATTTTTCCGTTGAAATATACACGATTGATTAAATCACCATTACGAGTTATTTGAACACTTACACGAGAACCTAAAGTATTATTACCAGTAGGAGTTTGTTCAATAGCTTCCATAGCGAAATTAGTGTGTCTACGATAAACTACTTTGAAGAAGGTAATTTGAGGATTACCAGTTAAATAAACATCTTGAGCACCATAAGCAACAAGTTGAAGAAGACCACCACCCATTTATGCTATATTCTTTATACTATAATAGGAGAAAAAAAAGTATGATATTATAATGTTTTTATTTTTATGAAATTATATTTAAAATATTTAATTGGAATAAGCAAGACCACCCATACCAGATAAGATACGAAGAACGTTGTAATTTACAGCATAAATGTATAAACTGGTTTTTGAGTATGATGAATTAGTTGTTAATGCAGAGTTAGCAGTTATATTAAGAACAGCAGTATCAATACGGGACATATTGAGTGTTCCAGAGGGTTGGTGATCCTCAGGTTTTAATGAGAAACTGTAAACGTTGATACCAGCATTCGAAGGTATATTCTCATGATGCTGATAGGGTTGTACTAAATTGAAATAAGAACCACTTCTTACGGAAAATCTGTCATTACCGTTAAGAACTAATTTAGCATCTCCGATAGGATTTGCAGATGTTATAGATGAGTTTTTAAGAGCAGCTTTTAATAATCCATAGTCAGTTGGGAGGTTACCAGATGGTAAAGTAACAGCATCGTCAGTTGTGGTGTAGTTAAACCAGTTATTATTAGCAGTTTGTTGATCATTAGCATTTTTAATAGAAGCAAACCATACTAATTCTTTACAAGGGTGATTGAAAGATAATTTAGGTTTGATTGAAGCAGAACTGAATGATTCTTGACCTGTGAATTGTAATTGTTCAATAAGGTATTCGTGGGTTACTTGGGCAAAACGACGACGTTCATCAGTATCAAGGAAGATATAATCTACCCAGAGAGAAGCATTTAATGTTGTTGTTCCAATAGCAGTAGCAGCTCCTTTGCAATTTTCAGCAGTTTCAAAATTGATATTGATTTTAACTTCATGGTATTGGAGAGCGATTAAAGGAAGGGCAAGACCAACATTTCTACAGAACCAAAATTCAAGAGGAACATATAGAATTGAATTGATTACACCACCATAAGCACCTACCATTTCGTTATAACCATCGCGTTTTGATAAAGGTAATGAAAGTTCATTCCAGATATACATCCAATGAGAATAGTGTTTATCAATCTTTTGACCTCCAATTTCAATTTCAACATAATTTAATAGACGAAGACCGAAGAAAGGACATAATACATCAGTAGTATTACCAGACATATCAACGACTAAATACATACGATTGATTAAATCGCCATTACGAGATATTTGACATGTAACACGTTGTCCATATCCAGGGTTTCCATTAAAAGTTTGTTGTATAGATTCTAAAGCAAAGTTAGTATGTCTGCGATAAACTACTTTGAAAAAGGTAATTTGAGGATTACCAGTTAAATAAACATCTTGAGCACCATAAGCAACAAGTTGAAGAAGACCACCTCCCATTTTATGCTATATTCTTTATACTATAATAGGAGAAAAAAATTGTTTGATTTTTTATAAAAAAATAAGATGAAAAATAAGATATTTTTAATCTAGTTAGAATAAGCAAGACCGCCCATACCAGATAAGATACGAAGAACGTTATAGTTGACAGCAAAGATCTTAACACCGGAATAATTGGCTGTTGTTGAATTATCTGCTTTAGTATATTTATTCTTAACCTCAAGAGATAATACAGCAGTATCAATACGTGACATATTGAGTGTTCCAGATGGTTGATGATCTTCAGGTTTTAATGCGAAACTGTAAACATTAATACCTTTATTTAATGGTATAGATGAATGATGTTGATAAGGTTGGACTAATGAGAAATAGTTTCCAGCACGGGAAGCAAAACGATCATTTCCATTAAGCTGTAATAAGCAAGATGTGAAAGGATTTGATGCAGATAAAGATGGTATTACATTAGCAACGTGATTGGAAGCAGTAAGAGTGAATGATTTGAAATTAGAAGAACCATAAATATAACTATCGTCGACTGTAAAGTTAGTTTTACTAGCAGGAGTATTCCATGAATTTTTATCGGTGTAATTGTACCAATATTCAACTTCTGGTTTTTTGGCAACCCATACAAGTTCTTTACAAGGATGATTAAAATTTAATTTTACACGAGTAGTGCTTTCAGTAACAATATTTTCATCACCGCTAAATTGTAATTGTTCGATAAGGTATTCATGTTTAACTTGAGCAAAACGACGACGTTCATCAGTATCGAGGAAGATGTAATCTACCCAGATGGATGATTCTTTAAGATCAGGGATTCCAGTAGCAGTTCCAACAGTTGAGCAATTGCTTTTTGTTTCAAATTGAAGTTTTACTTTGACTTCGTGATATTGAAGAGCAATTAAAGGAAGAGCAAGACCGATGTTGCGGCAGAACCAGAATTCAAGAGGAATGTATAATGTAGTATCTTTAGAAGATGTAATATCACCATCAACACCAATCATAGTATCATAACCATATTGTTTTCCTTGGGGGAGAGAAAGTTCGTTCCATATGTATAACCAATCAGAATAATGTTTATCAATTTGTTGTCCACCGATTTCAATAATGATATTGTTTATTAAACGAGGTCCTAAATAATTAACATATTTAGCACCACTAGTAGTAGCAGGAACAATTACTTGTAAATACATGCGGTGTATTAAATCACCATTACGGGATATTTGGCAAGTAACGGTATTTCCATATTGAGGTAAACCATTAAATGTTTGTTGAATTGCTTCCATAGCGAAGTTAGTGTGTCTACGATAAACTACTTTGAAGAAGGTAATTTGAGGATTACCAGTTAAATAAACATCTTGAGCACCATAAGCAACAAGTTGAAGAAGACCACCACCCATTTATGCTATATTCTTTATACTATAATAGGAGAAAAAAAATGTATGATAATAAAATCTTCAAGGGTGTAAAACAATAGTATATAAAAACAATACTATATTCAACATTATAACTAAACGATGTTTAAAGAAAAAAGTTCAAAAAAAAAGAACAATAATAATGATATAAAAGATAATAATATTACACTTGATGCCATGCATAATAAAATGATAAGAAAATTTGTTTCAAATAGTGCTGAAAAAGATGATAATTTAATACTATTAAAAAAATATAAAGAAGAATCCGAAAAATTATTATTAGAAATTGAAAGAGTTAAAAATACTGATGATAAAGAATTATATAATAGTTTATGGACAAGTAATATTAGAATTAAAGATAATATAATAAAAATTAATACTAAATTAAAAGAATTTGAGAATTTTGATGAAATAGATTATTATAATAATATAAGCGATATTTTATTTAAATATTATGAAATTATTGAGATGCAATCTATAAGTACAAATGTTATTAAAAATTCTAATGCACCTCCAATACAATCTATACCTACTTTAACATCTTCATATAATGAAAATAAGCCAAAAACATTAAATGTATTAGAAGCTTTAAATAAAAATTTAAAAAATGAAAATACTTATAATTATGTTAATTCTAGTAATATTAATTATAATATTAGTGATAATAATAATACTTTATCTTTAAACATATCTCAAAATAATAATGATAAAACTAAATTAGTAGATGAATATCTATCTATTATAAATAAGCAACATATTAAAAAGATTGAACAAGATAAAATAGAAATTTGCAAAGTTTGTAATAATTCTATGATTTGTTATCAACATGATGCAATTATGATATGTAATTATTGTGGGTATCAAGAATTATTATTAGTTGAACAAAACAGACCAATATTAAAACAAAATACGAAAGACACATCACATTTTAGCTATAAACGAATAAATCATTTTAGAGAATGGTGTAATCAAGTTCAAGGCAAAGAAAGTACAGATATTCCTGACGAAATATTTGAAAAAATTTTAAATGAGATTAAAAAAGAAAAAATTATAGATACTAAGACAATTACATATAATAAGATGAGAGAAATATTAAAAAGATTAAGAATTAATAAATATTATGAACATATTAATTATATAATTAATAGAATAAACGGTATTCCAACGCCTCAATTTTCACCCGAATTAGAGGAAAAATTATGTAATATGTTTAGAAATATTCAAGTTCCATTTTTAAAACATTGTCCGAAAGATAGAAAAAATTTTTTATCATACAGTTATGTTTTATATAAGTTCTTTCAAATACTTGGTTTAGACGAATATTTAAAATATTTTCCACTTCTTAAAAGTAGAGAAAAATTATATGTTCAAGACCAAATATGGAAAAAAATATGCGAGGAATTAAACTACGAAATTATACCGTCTTTATAATTCTTTATTTAGGCAGGGAATCCTACTAAACGGAAACCAGCTCCGAGTCCAACACCTTGGCGAGCTCCTGCAGAAATTGAAGGAGCAAGTAAATCTAAGATTGAGAAA
>Ga0209653_1001945_pt1 | contig 15772 bp, 15 predicted proteins | sample SaaInl6LU_22_DNA_FD_184644 | JGI IMG/M metagenome (GOLD analysis project Ga0209653, IMG submission 184644) | Marine microbial communities from expanding oxygen minimum zones in the Saanich Inlet - ESP_116LU_22_DNA (SPAdes) (version 2) | ecosystem: Environmental > Aquatic > Marine > Intertidal... | reverse complement strand
AAGTGCGCTATTTCGGTGACGCGCTTAAAGATGACTTGGGGCACCGTCTCAAGGTGCCTCACATGGGATGGAATGAAGTCCAGCAGTGCACTGCCCATCCGCTTTGGAAGGGCGTTCCTGATCGAAGCCGGTTTTACTTTGTACACAGCTACTACGTGCCACACGATGAAGACAGTATTGAGCGCGGCGTAACAGGCATCGCACACTACGGCAAAGAAGTTGCCGCCGTCATTTCACGACCCAACTTGTTCGCAACGCAGTTTCACCCAGAAAAAAGCCAAGAAGCAGGTTTGACACTGCTGCGAAATTTCTTGCAGTGGGATGGGCAGGGATAGCGCTCATCTTCATTTTTAGATAACAACTAATCGATTCATTAATGCTGCGCCATTGCAATGCGGCGCTCGGAAGAAAAAATGTTAGTTATACCGGCAATAGACCTCAAAGACGGACAGTGCGTAAGGCTTAAGCAAGGACGCATGGAAGACTCTACCGTTTTTTCAGATGACCCCGTAAGCATGGCAGGCATCTGGGCTGCGAAAGGCGCGCGCCGACTGCACATTGTTGATCTGAACGGCGCGTTTGCGGGCACTCCAGTCAATGCCGAAATAGTGCAGGCTATTGCCGCGCGCTATCCTGACTTACCGATTCAGATCGGTGGCGGCATTCGTAGCCTCGAGAGCATTCAGTTCTATCTCGATGCAGGGGTAAGTTACGTCATTATCGGCACTGCTGCTGTAAAAGATCCTGAATTCGTTCGTGCTGCCTGCGTGAAATTTCCCGGGAAAATTATCGTTGGTATCGACGCCATCGACGGCATGGTGGCCACCGATGGCTGGGCCGATGTGTCTGAAGTGCTGGCGACGGATCTGGTGGCGAAATTTGCCGATTATGGCGTCGAGGCTATTGTCTATACCGATATCGCGCGCGACGGCATGATGAAAGGCGTCAACATCGAAGCGACACAGGAACTCGCTCAAGACTCGGCGATTCCGATTATTGCCTCGGGCGGCTTAAGCAAGCTCGCCGACGTTGCAGCTATTCGTGAGGCGGCAGACACCGAAACCGGTGCGGGAATTATGGGCGTCATTACCGGTCGCGCAATTTATGAGGGCACAATCGACCTCGCGCTTGCCCAGCAGCTCGCCGATGGCTACCCCGACTTAACATAGAGAGCGAAACGTCGTTCGTGATTCGAATCAGCAATTAAGGAAGAAACGTGGGCCTCGCTAAGCGCATCATCCCTTGTTTAGACTGTGAAAATGGGCGCGTCGTCAAAGGCGTGCAGTTTGTCGATATTCGAGACGCCGGCGATCCCGTCGAAGTCGCCAAGCGCTACTGCGATGCGGGCGCCGACGAGATTACGTTTCTCGACATTACGGCGAGCCATGAAGGCCGCGAGACGACGGTGCACACCGTCGAGGCGATTGCGAGTCAGGTATTTATTCCGCTGACAGTGGGCGGTGGAATAAGAACACTCGAAGATATTCGCGCGATGCTTAACGCGGGAGCAGACAAGGTAGGCATCAATACTGCTGCAGTCACTAATCCCGATTTCGTCCGTGCGGCGGCGGAGCGATTTGGTTCGCAGTGCATTGTTGTGGCAATCGATGCCAAGCGCGTGTCTGGTGCTGACGAGGAGCCACGCTGGGAGATCTTCACGCATGGCGGTCGTAACCCTACCGGGCTCGATGCTATCGAGTGGGCGCGCAAGATGGTCGAGTTCGGCGCGGGTGAAATATTGCTCACGAGTATGGATAAAGACGGCACGAAAAGCGGCTTTGATCTTGCGTTAAACCGCGCGGTAAGCCGAGCCGTACAAGTGCCAATTATTGCGTCGGGGGGCGTTGGTACTCTCGAGCATTTGGCCGAAGGCGTTCTCGAAGGTGAGGCCGACGCCGTGCTCGCCGCGAGTATTTTCCATTTTCAAGAATACACAATCGGCGAGGCCAAGGACTTTATGGCGCAGCGCGGTATCGAAGTCCGAAAAATCTAAATCAGCCACGCATCATTTTTAAAGAGCTAACGCGGCTCTTTTTTCCGCCAGCGGTTTATAGGCGTTAATGCCTTTTAGCACGTTTAGCGCCTCGTTTAATGGGTAATCATTCACCAGTACTTCCTCTGCAGAAATGAGTACCTGCGCGAGTTCCGCGGCGCTTAGATCGGACTGTCCTTCTTTGCTTTCTTCCTCGGCGGCGTCGCTATCATCAGCATTTTCGCTCATGCCGGTTGCAGCCTCAGTTTCGTTCCCGTTCTTCAAATGACCCGCAAGGTCTGATTCTTTGTACTGCGTTACGCTGCGTGAGCGACGAGTGACAAAGGCTTCCTCGACTTCGATGTCGGGGATAATTCCTTGCGCCTGAATCGAACGACCGCTAGGAGTGTAGTAGAGCGAGGTTGTGAGTTTTATTGCCTTGTCTGCCGCGAGTGGAAGCACAGTTTGAACCGAGCCCTTGCCGAAGCTATCGGTCCCCATGATCAGCGCACGGCCATGATCTTGTAGCGCGCCAGCGACAATTTCACTCGCCGAAGCCGAACCGTTGTTAATGAGCACGACGAGCGGAGTCTCGGGTGCAATCGTTTGCATGGATGCCGAGTAGCTGGAGCGAGAGTCCTCGAGGCGGCCCTTTGTTGAAACGATGTCGCCGCTATCGATGAAGGCATCGACGACGCTTACCGATGCCTGCAGAACGCCGCCGGGGTTATTGCGAAGATCGAGCACAAGTCCTTTTAGGTCCGCTTCTTGGTTAAGCAATTCCTGCAGCTCTTCGGCAAATTCTTCGCCCGTATTGCCGCGGAATTGAGCGATGCGCAAATACGCATAGCCGGGCTCTAGCATTCTGCTGCGAACGCTCGAAATTTCGATTATCTCTCGCGTCAGCGTTAGGTCGAAGGGCTCCTCTCCTTCGCGCGCGATGGTGATCGATACCTGTGACCCGGGCTCGCCGCGCATCATCTTCGCCGCGTCGTCTGGCTGCATCTCGCGAATGGGTTTGTTGTCGATTTCGATAATGAGGTCGCCGGCTAGTACGCCTGCTCGGTCAGCTGGAGAGCCATCGATCGGCGCGACGACTAAAATGTAGCCATCGCGACGGCTCACCTCGACACCTAAGCCGCCGAACTGGCCGGTTGTGGTGTCTTGAAGTGACTCGAACTCGTTGCCCGCCATATACGCAGAATGTGGGTCGAGGCCCGAGAGCATGCCCTGAATCGCATACTCGAGTAGCGTTTCGTCATCAATCTCTTCGACATAGGCGCGGCGAATATGATCGAGCGCTTGGGTAAACATGCGCACCTCGTTAAGAGGAAGGGGCAGGGGGTCTGCGTTTTCTTGTGCTGTCGTGGGCAGAGCGAATAGGAGCGATGCAAAGACGCTGGCATAGCGGGCAGCAGACAGAAGAGGGTCGCGAATGGCTTGCCTGTAAAGTTGATGGTTTATCATCTTGACGCTAATTCCATGGTTGTCCTCTCAGGTTGAGAGAGTCGATAACGCGTCGCTAGCGGCATGCTCGCGACTGTTTGTAGTGTTTCAGTTTACGTCTGAATAGGCAAATTCGGTCGCTACTTAGAGAGCCACTCCTCGGGGTCGAGTGCGACGCCGCCCTTCCGAATTTCGAAGTGCAGGCCAGCTTCTTCTGCGGCGCTTTTGCCGGCACTCGCGACGACATCGCCCGCATTCACTGATACGCCAGCCGAGACTTCCAACGATTCATTATTGCCATATAGCGTCATATAGCTATCACCGTGATCGACTATCACGAGCAGACCTGCTCCTCGGAGCCAATCGGCGAAAACAACCCTGCCCGAATGTACGGCTAACACAGGTTCGCCAGACTTGGACCTAAACGTAACCCCCTGCCTGCTGAGGCCATTCGAGTCGATTCCGAAACGGCTCGCAATCGGCGCTTCGACAGGTGTGCTGAGCTTGCCTTTCAATGAGGCGAATCGAGTGCCGGCGTCGGGAGCAGGAATACGCCTTAACGCGAGTTCCAACTGCTCGATGAGTTGCTGCACTCCGGCTTTATCCATCTCGAGCTGTTCTAGCTCGCCGCGTTGCGTCTGAATTGTGCGTGTTAGCGCAGCGAGGGCCGCTTCTCTTTCCTGCGCTTCGGCGGTGCGTTCCTCAAGAGTCGCCGCCACGCGCGCCTCCACGCTAACGAGCGCCTGTTTTCGTGATTCAATCTGCAGCCGACTTTGGTTTAACTCGTCGAGCGCCAACTCGTAAGCGGCGAGCGTTTCACGCTGCGAGGCCGTCAAGCGGTTGAGGTAGGTAAGCTGCCGCGCTGCGTTGGTGGGCCCTTGGCCCGAGAGAAAGGCGCGAGCGAGATTCCCCTCGCCTTGCCTGTGCAGTGCCCGCAGCACATCATCGAGCGCTTGTTGGCGCGCGTTAATCTCAGTGGTCTGCGCAGCGATGAGGCGCTCGAGGTCGGCGAGCTCGCCTTCGAGGCGCTGGCGCTGTGTCGCCAACTCTTTAAGCTCGCGACTGGAATCGCTCAGTGCGATCGCCGCATCCTGGAGGCGCTTCTCCTCTGCGCTCTGCTGGTCGTTGGCCCGCGCAAGCCAAGCCTGCACCTCGTCGATTGCCCTCTGCGCCGCCGCCAATTGTTCTCTTGCTTGTTCCGGCGTTTGCGCCGCCTGTTCAGCGCCAAACAGCGCTGCGCAGTAAAGCAACGAGGCGATGACGAGCGCGAGTGTTCGCATCAGGCAAGAAGGTCTCTTCCTGTCATCTCCACAGGTATAGCTAAGTCGAGTAGAGAGAGCAGAGTGGGGGCGAGGTCGCAAAGGCTGCCCTCACCGGAGAACTGTTTCCCAGAACTGCCCACATAGACAAGCGGAACCGGCCCGTTGGTATGCGATGTGAGAGGCTGCTGTGTCTGCGCGTCGAGCATCTGTTCCACGTTGCCGTGGTCTGCAGTGATAAGGAGCTCTCCGTCAGCCTCTTCAATCGCGGCAACGATTCGGGCTAGGCAGATGTCGAGTGCTTCGACGGCTTTCACCGCGGCGTCAAAGTCACCGGTATGCCCCACCATATCTCCGTTGGCATAGTTGCAGATGATGGCGTCGTATTGATGAGAAAGAATGGCTTCCACCAATTTGTCGGTGACCTCGAATGCTGACATTTCAGGTTTGAGATCGTAGGTTTTTACATCGGGTGAAGGAATAAGTTCGCGGTCCTCGCAGCTAAACGGCTCTTCGCGACCCCCGTTAAAGAAAAAGGTTACGTGCGCATATTTTTCGGTCTCGGCGATGCGTAACTGCGTTTTTCCCTGCGCGGCGAGGGTTTCGCCGAGCACATTGACGAGTGCCTCGGGTGGATAGGCGCAGGGAGTGTCGATGTCGTCGGCATAGTGTGTAAGCGTGACGAAGCTTGCGAGCGAGGGGATTGTTTTGCGTGCGAAGCCATCGAAGTCACTCGCAACAAAGGCGCGGGTGAGCTCGCGAGCGCGGTCGGAGCGAAAATTCATGAACACGACGATATCATCGTCCTGCACGGCCGCGGCGGTTTCGCCAATAATCGTAGGCTTGACAAATTCATCGTCCTCGCCGCGGGCGTAGGCCGCCGCTAGGGCGGTTTCGGCATCGGCGAAGGTAAATTCGGCCTCGCCTCGCGTGAGCAGATCATAGGCAGGTTCAACTCTCTCCCAGCGGTTATCGCGATCCATCGCGTAGAAGCGGCCGCAGAGGGAGGCGACTCGACCGCAGCCGCTTTGTGTGAGAAGGGTTTCAACGCGCAGCAGTGAGGCGAGGGCGCTGCGTGGAGGCGTGTCGCGGCCATCGAGAAAGGCATGAAAGAAAACCTGCGTTGCCCCGCGCGCGAGAGCGAGTTCGAGCATCGCGACGATTTGGTCTTCATGGCTATGGATGCCGCCGGGTGAAAGAAGACCGAAAACATGTAGCGCCGAGTTTTTTTCGATGCTCGTGTCGACGGCTCGAGTCAACTCGCGGTTGCGCGCAAACGAGCCATCCGCAATGTCTTTGTCGATGCGGGTCAGATTCTGGTAGACCACGCGACCCGCACCGAGGTTCATATGCCCGACTTCCGAGTTACCCATTTGCCCCTCGGGTAGGCCAACGGCGAGGCCAGATGTTCGGATTAGCGTGTGAGGCTTGTCGCGCCAGAGCGCATCCCAAGTAGGGCTTTTGGCAGCAGAAATTGCATTGCTGTCGGTCGCCTCGCGATGTCCCCAGCCGTCTAGAATCAGTAATAACGCTGTTTTTCTCGCTGTCATCGGATACCCGTTTATCGTTGGATTGTAAGAGGACGGCATTATCCTCGAAACCGACAGGCATCTCTACAGGCCGATGCGCCGATCGGCTTCTTATGAACCGTCGTGGCGTGTATACTTGATCACTTTATTCGCCGCTACACAATGGATTCAGCATGGCGCAGTTCATAGAATTTTTAGGTAATCATCCTATCTTAGTCGGTTGCTGGTTAGCAGCCTTCGCAGGGATTTTGGTCTATCACCAACGCACTGGCAGTAAGGGAGCGACCCCTACGCAAGCGATTGCGATGATCAATCGCAGCGATGCGGTGGTGGTGGATATTCGCGATAAAAAAGACTTTGACGAAGGGCATATAGTCGATGCGCTGCATATTCCTGCTGCGAAGCTCGAACAGCGCGTTATCGAGCTAACGAAGCAGAAAGGCAAGCCGATTGTCGTCGTCTGCAAACATGGCCAGCAGGCGGGTGAATCGGTTAAGAAACTCGAAGCGGCTGGACATGACCCTGTTTACAAACTAAACGGCGGCATGACCGAGTGGAAGGGTCAGTCCCTACCGGTTGTGACGAAGTAGACTTACCCAATTTTAGAAACTTATTTAACGTGACCGTATAGGACCCAAAATGGCAGATAACGAAGAGAATCAACAACCCAACGAACAGGCAGCAGCTGATCAGCAAAGCGCTGCACCGCAGTTCGCCTTGCAACGCATCTACCTCAAAGATGCGTCTTTCGAATCGCCGCGCAGCCCGCTTGTATTCCAGAGCCAGTGGCAGCCAAAGATCAATTTCGACATCAAAACGAAAAGCGAGAAAGTGCAAGACGGCGTCTACGAGGTTGTTCTCGTTCTCACGGTCGAAGCCGAGCTCGAAGAGAAGCCAGCTTTTGTTGTTGAGGTTCAACAAGCCGGTGTTTTCACTGCTAAGGACTTCGGCGAGGAGCAGCTCGCGCAGCTGCTTGCGACAGTTTGCCCAAACATCCTGTTCCCTTACGCGCGCGAAGCGGTAGACAATCTTGTGGTCAAGGGCAGCTTCCCAGCGCTGATGCTGTCGCCGATCAACTTTGATGCGCTTTATGCACAGCAGAAGCAGGCTCAAGCAGAACAGGCGGCGTCGACAGAGCCTGCGAACTAGGCTCAAGGCGTTCCTCGGTTGCCGCGTCCTGCGGTGACCACGCTCCGGTCTCGTACGTCGGTGAAAGCAAGGGGTGCAAATAACGCTGTTATTTATAGAAGGGCGGAATACTGAGGTGTTCCGCCCTTTTTCGTTCTCGTCACCCAGGCAATGCACAGTGTTCGAGGCTGAGCGCTCGAGAGGCGTTGAGAGGTGCTGAGAGGTGCTAAGACGGGAGCAATGCGTCTTAACCTTGGCAAGCTAGTTAGAGGCGCCTTCGAAATCTAGCTGTCGCCATGCCTCATAAGTCACCAGCGCCGCCGCATTGGATAGGTTCAAACTGCGGCTATCTGCGCGCATCGGTATTCTTAATAGCCGATTTACACCCAACTCCGCGCGAATAGCGTCGGGCAATCCGCGCGTCTCAGGGCCGAAAACTAAGAAGTCCCCAGAGGCAAAACTGACCTCGTGATAGTGGCGTGATCCTTTGGTACTGAGGCCATATAGAGTCGCACCTCCTGTCGCAGAGACGAACGCTCGCCAGTTCTTATGGAGATGGATCCCTGCGAACTCATGATAATCGAGGCCTGCGCGTCGGAGCTTTCTGTCGTCCAGTGTAAATCCAAGAGGCTCGATCAGGTGAAGTTCGCAACCGGTGTTAGCCGCTAAGCGAATAATATTACCCGTATTGGGCGGTATTTCTGGCTCAAATAGTGCTATGTTGATCATATTTTTGACCGAGTCTCCAAATTTACCCAAATTTGTCCCAAATATATTTCGCTTTACGCGAAGGAGTAGTTTACAAGTACTTAATAACAATCGGTAATTTTTTGTCGGAGACCAAATTGTACTCTTACCATGGTCAATGGAGTCTTAGTTTGAGAACCCAGTCGCGCACAGTGTAAAAAGCAAAACTATAAAAATTTGAAGCAGAGGGGCGGTGTCGCGAATGTCGTGGTTTAGGAAAAGCTCAGGCTCATCCAGTCGGGTTGGGGTAGTCGTCAATGCCGACCAGGTCGTGGTCGCTCATATCGAGAACAGAATTGGTACCCCCCACCTCGTAAATTGCCGCAGTGTTACCATAGACTCTGAGAAGTCAGCGCCTCGAGTGCTTGCCCGTCTCGTCAAGGATTTGGCGCTTGAAGGAGAGCTCTGTAATTTCGTCCTATCCTCCCAAGACTACCACCTGCATTTAATTGAAGCGCCAGAAGTCGAAGAATCTGAACTGCGCGCGGCCGCCCGTTGGAAGGTAAAAGACCTTCTGGATACAAAGCCTGAAGAGGTGGCGATCGATTATTTCCGCGTACCGCAGCACGCCTATCGCGGTCGAGATATGGTTTATGTAGTCGCCGTTGCAAAGACCCGTATCCGTGCCTTGGTGTCCATGATCGAAGAGTGCGGACTCGTTCTCGACAGCATCGATATACCCGAGTTGGTTTTACGCAATCTGGCCGCTCATTTTGTGGGTGACTCAGACGGAGCGGCGTTCATGGATCTGAGGGGCAGCGGCAGCACGATGAATATCACGCGCGCCGGCGATCTATATCTTAGCCGTAGGATTAATTCAAAGCTCGATTCCAACATCATGCAGTCTCCTGACTGGGTGGCGATTAAAGCCCGACTCATATTGGAGATACAGCGTTCGCTTGATTACTACGAAAGCCAGATGGGACTGCCGGCTATTAATACGCTTGTGTTAGTTCAGCGGCGTCATGATGGCAGTGCGCTAGCCGATTCGCTTAGTCAAGAGCTCACGACCCGCGTGCGAGTGCTCGACCTCGAAGAGGGGCTCAGCAGTGATGTTCGATTGCCGCCAGAGTTACAGCAAGTAGCGAGTATTGCAATTGGTGCTACCCTACGAGACTTCACTCCGGCAATACCAACTCGCGGCCAAAGAGAGAACTCTGAGGTTGCGGCCTAATGCAGCAGATTAATCTCTATCAAGACGAATTTCGCATACCCAAAGACCCGATAAGCGCAGCGCTTATCGGCCAAATCATCGTGAGCTCCTTAGCAGTGGTTATAGCAGTGACCGCAGTCATTGTACTGATCGGTTGGCGTGCAGCGGTTGCGGCACAAGGAGTTAAAGGCGAAGTTGCGGCCCTGACTGACCAAAGTCGATCGCTTGCCGCGGAGCTAAGAGCGCGTGATCAGGGCGCATTTTTCGCCGAAAGTGTCCAGCAGGCCGAACGTCAGCTTGCTTTGAGTGAGACGATACGCGCTTTTTTAGGGCAGCTTCAGCGACAGGAGAACGAAGGCTTTTCGATTATTTTGAAAGACCTTGCTCGAACCACTGTGAGCGGACTTCGGCTCACTGTGTTCGAGTTCTCAGCCGGCGGCGAAGTAGTCGGATTGACCGGAGAAGCCTTGAGTTCCGATCTGGTGCCGAGATTTGTTAAGGGCTTAGAGCAAAGTGAGAGTGGGTTGTCGGAAAGAGTGTTTAGCTCTCGCATCTTACAGAACGAAAGTGAGGTCTATCGCTTCGAGCTGTCGACTCTGGTGTCTGATCAGTAAACGAACTTGCGACTTTTGCAAAGCCAAAAAGACAAGAATAGGAATTGTTAAGTGCTTGAAACGCTGAACACCGTGCTCAAGAATCTTGAAAAGAACATCGCTGCGCGCGGCAAAGGTGAGCGCGCGGTATTGCTCGCGCTCGCCCTCGTTATACTAGTCGGCGGTGGCTACATCGCGGTTATAGAGCCGGCGCTACTTCGCATCGATGTCGCGCGGGCGGAAAAGTTGCAGGCCGAATCGCAGCTAAGCGCCTTACAGGCAAGTTTTGCATCGATGCTCGAACTTCGCGAGCAAGACCCCAATGAAACGTCGCGTGCACGATTGATGGTTCTCACGCGCGAACAAGAACGCATAGACGCAGAGATCGCTGGTTTAGCCAGCGACCTTATTTCACCGGTTGCGATGACCGAGCTCTTGATCTCCATGCTCGATAAGCAAGAGGGTCTAAGCCTCGTAAGTTTTGAAAATTTCCCAGCCATCCCGATACGCCTTAATCCTGAGGCCGGGGCTTCACTGGGTTCAGAAGATCAAGAGTCGACAGAGCTGGCCAGTATGCTCTATCAGCACAATTTGAAGATCGAGTTTAGAGGTGATTTTTTCTCGACCTATCAGTATCTACGATTTCTCGAAGAGATATCGGCAAGCTTTTTTTGGGACAGTCTGCGCTTCGAGCAGGTCGAGTGGCCTAGCGCGAGTGTTGTGCTAGAAATACACACGCTAAGCACAGAGGAGGGTTTCATCGGTGCCTAAGTCACTTTTCATGCGCCTAAGACTCTCAACTCGCTTAGCAACCGCCGCCGCAATGCTAACTGTGGCGGTGAGTTCAGCGCATGGCCAGAATAGGGTTGATGGTGAAATTCTCAACGATCCAACAAAACCCATTTTGTCTTCTTCACCTACTCAGGGAGAGCCGACACCTAAACCTGAGACTAGCCAACAGCTCTTTACTGTGGGCTTCGTTCGCGCAAGCGAACAGGCGCCAATGGCAATTGTAAATGGCGTACAGGTCTCTATTGGCTCTGTTGTCGATGGCGCCGAGATTGTTGCGATTAACGCAACCGGCGTTGAGCTAGAGATCGAGGGCGAGCGCCAGAGTGTGGCGGCTTTCGGATCGGTGATAAAAACTGTTGAACAATGATGATCGGCATCCGGTCATAGTTAAAAAAGCGACGCGCGCTGCGTTGCTGAAAAAATAAGAAGCGGGAGCGATCTAGTGCTTAAGTGGTTAAATAAAACCTTGTTGCTGTGGAGCGCCTTTGTGCTCTCAAGCTGCGCAACGCAGCCGGCTTCGACGCCCGATACCGAAGTTATTGAGAAAATACAGAGCGTCTTTGAAGAAGCGGCGGCGCAGAAGTCGTCAGAGCTTGCTACCGGCACGAGCGATGAAATACTGAACGAGTTGCTGCCCTCTCTTTCTCTCGATGAAGCACTCCTCACGCCGGTGGAGGAGCGAGTTACGATCATTGCGCCAAACATGCCTGCGCCAGAATTTTTTAACAGCTTGGTCGCAGGAACCGATTACGGCGTCGCCATCAGCGAAGATGTTGAGGTGATGATTAACCTTAGCCTTCCTGGCGTAACGATACAGGAGGCAATGGACACGGTTGCCGATCTGTACAACTTAGACATCACTCGACGAGGGAATATCTATACCGTAAGAACCGGCGGCCTGCGCACCCAACAGTTCACAATCGATTACCTGAACGTTCAGCGCTTCGGCAATTCCAATATACAAGTCAACAGCGGCAGCAATCAGGGTATCGGCGGTGGCGGCAATGCTGGTGGCCTCGGCGGTTTCGGAGCAGGAGTCGGTGGCGGCTTCAACGGCTTAGACGGCAGTTTTGGTGGTGGTGCTGGCGGCTTGAATGGCGGCTTCCTTAATCAGAACAATCGCGGCATCGGCGGTGGCCTCGGCGGAGGGATGGGTTTGGGCGGCGGTGCGGGTGGTCAAATTTCGACGTCGACGTCGACCGATTTCTGGTCAGATCTCGAAACCGCAATCACAAATCTTATTGGTGTCGAAAGCAATGGCAATGGTCAGAGCGGTCAGGCTGGAGGTTTCGGTGGACAGAATCAATCAACAGTCACCGAGGAGGGGCGCAGCGTTCTTGTGCAGCCGCTGACTGGCATTGTAATCGTTACCGCGTTTCCTAAGGAACTCGAGCGTGTAGAAGCGTTTATCAAAACGGCGCAGGAAAGTTTGCGCCGAGAAGTCATTATTCAAGTGCAGTTTTTAGAAGTAGTACTAAACAAAGGGTTCCAGTACGCCTTGGATTTTAATACGTTTGGACGTCAAGCGAATGATCCGGTTACGGGCTCTGGGGCCTTTCGTGGCGACGCCGAAGGGTTGTTAGGCAGCAGTAATGAACAAGCTGCGCAGCTACTTTCGGGCGATGGGGGAATTGAAGGTATTTCGAATCCATTGCAGTTTTCTACCAACTTCAGCGACTTTGATGCAGTCTTTCAGCTCCTCCAGACCCGCGGCACCACACAGGTCATTTCGAGTCCTCAGCTTCGAGTGCTCAACAACCAGAAGGCGGTTTTTCAAGACGGCGCACAGGAATTTTTCCAGACCCAGGCCGACACAACTACGATCGCCTCGGTCAACAACACGACTGTGAACGCTAATAACAATCTTCAGCAATTTTTCTCCGGCATCTCAATGGATATAACGCCGCAGATTTCGGCTAACGGCGAGATAACGCTTCACGTTCATCCGATAATCAGCGCGGTCGACTCTCAAACTAAGAGCATCGCCGGACAGACGGTCCCGCTAGCACTGACCTCGACTCGTGAAATAGACAGCGTCATCAAGGCGACGAACGGCAAGATCGTGGTGCTGGGTGGTTTGGCGTTTGAACGCAATGTTAACGAGACTGCAGGACCGCCGGGCGTAAGCCGAGTACCGTTGCTCGGAAACGCGTTAGAGCAGAAGCAGATCCAATCGGTCAAGAGCGAATTTATTATTCTTCTTAAGCCGATTATTGCAAGTGAGACTGGTGATCGAGCGGTGCTAGAACAGAGCAATGAGCGCTTTCGCGAACTCAATAGAGCGATAGATCCTTTTGTGAATAATTAGATCGCGTTAGGGGTAGAAGTAATGTACCTACAGCATTTTGGTCTTAAAGAACTGCCGTTTACGTTGACGCCGAACACGCATTTCTTTCTCAATATGGCTAGCCATCATGCAGCCTACAATATGCTTATGGTGTCGATCATGAACGGTGAAGGGTTCATGAAAGTAGTCGGTGAAGTGGGGACTGGTAAAACTATTCTCTGTCGCAAAGTGTTGAACACGCTTAGCGAAGACGAAAGAAATTTTGAAACGGCTTATATTCCCAATCCGATACTGAGTCCCAAGGGACTCTTTCTCGCCTTCGCAGAGGAAATCGGATTAGAAGCCAGTCTGGATATCGATCATCACTCGCTGCTTAAGGAGATTACTAATCGACTTGTCGAGAGGGCTGGGCAGGGCCGTAAAGTCGTTTTGTTTATTGATGAAGCACATGCCATGCCCGAAGAAACACTAGAGGCATTGCGACTTTTGACGAATATCGAAACCGAGAAGGCGAAACTCTTGCAAGTTATTCTTTTTGCTCAGCCCGAGATGGATGTGATTCTGAATAAAATTACCTTACGACAATTAAGGCAGCGAATCACATTCTCATTCGATCTAGTGGCGCTCGATAGAGAGGGCGTGGATCGTTATATAAACCACCGATTAGCGATGGCGGGTCACAATGGACACGCGATCTTTACCAAGAAATCGATCGATCTTCTAACCAGTGTGAGCCGAGGTATCCCGCGCCTCGTCAACATTATTGCGCACAAGGCGCTAATGGTTGCTTTTGGTAAAGGCGAGCGGCGTGTCGATGAATCGCACATACGAACAGCCGCGCTGGATACCGATGGCGTCGAATTACCTTCCCAGAGCACTGCGCCGAGTATCGCTGCGGTGCTAGTCGCAATTATCGGTATCGCTGCTGCCTTTTTCTTTGGCGGGTTTAGAATATGAGTTTGGTTAATGACATGTTACGAGACCTCGATCAGCGGCGAGCTGGCGAAGCGCTCACTGCCAGCGGGGAGAGTCTTAAGCCAGCACAGCCCTCCGTAGCGAGGCCAAGGGCTCGTTGGCTCCCAGTTGGCGTCGGTTTGGCCGCGCCTGCAGCGATGATGGCGGGTATTTGGTTTTTCGGTTCGGGGACGAGAACGGCCGAGGTTGCAATCGCGATTCCAGCGGAGACGGTTGTCTCTTCGGTCGGGGGAGTAAGTACGACCGCGAGTGTGGCTGCGGCAGTCGAACCGCAGTTGGACGAGGTACGCACTGTAAGTGATTATCAGGGGGATTCTAGTGAGAACGAGATGCAGCTGGCAGTCGAAGAGCCTCTGACAAAACCCGTGACAGACCTCGTGACAGAATCCTTGTCAAAACCTTTGCCCGAGCCGCCGGTACTGCAAGCGGCAACCGAGCCACTTATACGCGAATCGAGTCAGGCCGAAATCGATCTACGCGAAGCCAAAACCGACGCGCCTTCCCGAGCGGAACAAAAGGCGCAGGAAAATGCGATAGTAGCGAATACAACTGCGCAGCCGACGACTGCGCTGGACAGGCCGCAAACGATTCGCAGCTCTGATGAGTTGAGTGCGAATGAGGTCGATGTCATTCAAGTGCAAAATGCACTCAAGCTGCTTGCCAATGGTAACGAAGAAGCGGCATTTGATGCATTAAGCTCGCATGTGCGCGCCGCGCCTGCTGCACACCAGTCGCGAGAAACGCTCATTAAACTCCTCTTGAGCAGGGGTCAGACAGCGCGCGCTGGGACGTTGGCCGATGCGGGCCTCTCCATCGCGCCGAATCACAGTGGCTTTAAGAAGGCCAAGGCGCGCTTTCTGATTGCCGACAAGAATTACGAAAGTGCAGCAGCGCTACTTTCAGCGCGGGCACCAGAGCCAAGCTCAGATCTCGAATACCATGAACTGCTCGCCAGTGCGCAACTCGGTGCGGGCGACTTTGTTGGTGCCATGCAGAACTACCGGCAGCTCCTCCAGTTTGATGGAAGTCAGGCTAGGTGGTGGTATGGCTATGCAGTTGCTAATGACCGTCTGGGCAACATCAGTGTTGCAAAACAGTCTTACGAGCAGGCTCTCAAGGGCGCAAGCCTGAGTGTCAGCTTGCGGAGAAGCAGCGAAGAAAGGGTTGCAGCGCTCGCCGCCCAGTGAATACCTGAACACAAAACAGTCACTCGTCTTAGTGCCGAGTAAAATAGAAATCGAATCGGCTTAACTTATGGTTATTGCACGGCTTAAAACATATCTTGGCGAATTATTACTCCAGAAAGGCCTGATGACCAAGGAGCAGCTTGAGAGCGCGCTCCGACAGCAGGCGGAGAGTGGCGCGCCCTTTGGTCAAGTCGCTGTGAGCCTTGGGTATGTAGAGGAAGAAGCGATGCTGATGACGCTCGCCGAGCAGCTGCAGCTCACCTACGTTGATCTCAGCAGTTTTGAATTTAATTCTCAGCTCGTACTCAGTCTGCGAGAGAGCCATGCACGCCGCTATGGCGCAATCGTGCTTGAAGATCGAGGAATAGACTTTCTCGTAGGCATGAAGGACCCCATGGATATCTTCGCAAGCGATGAGCTTGAACGACTTCTGCAAAGACCTATTACCCCCGCGGTAGTCAATGCGACGGAGTTGCTCAATACGCTCGACCTTGTCTACCGGCGTACCGATGAGATTGCGAGCTTTGCAGAAGAACTCGATGACGAGCTAACGGACGGTCAGTTCGACCTCGCGGCGATGGCGCTTGGCGCTGATGACAGCGAGGCGCCGGTTGTAAAACTGCTGCAATCTATTTTTGAGGATGCAGTGCAGGTTCGCGCATCAGACATCCATATCGAGCCGGATGAGAATGTGTTGAGAATAC
>Ga0209653_1001942_pt1 | contig 15783 bp, 12 predicted proteins | sample SaaInl6LU_22_DNA_FD_184644 | JGI IMG/M metagenome (GOLD analysis project Ga0209653, IMG submission 184644) | Marine microbial communities from expanding oxygen minimum zones in the Saanich Inlet - ESP_116LU_22_DNA (SPAdes) (version 2) | ecosystem: Environmental > Aquatic > Marine > Intertidal... | reverse complement strand
AAATATTTGTAAATTTGAAGAAATTGTTTCCAATACAGAAGTATTTATATCAGAACATTTACTGTAATTATAGAAAATATTCTTTTTCAATTCTTTACCATTCATGTAATAAGAAATATTATACTCGTTGCCTTGAGAAAAATTGAAAGGCTCAAGATATTCACATTTTTCGTCGTATTTAAATTCAGGAGTTATATCAATTGGGACTCCGTCTTTGTCGCCAGTTCTACTTATATTTGAAACGCCATTAAACAGTTCATTTAACAAAGTCAATAAGATTGCATTTCCGACATTTCTGCATATATATTGAGGACGAACATTATCAGCATATGCATATTCATTTCCAATAAAATTATTGAACAATTTATTTGCTATATCAATGTATTGTCTATAAACTTTATTTGGAAATTCAAATATATAATCATTGACCATTGAATTGAATTCTGTGGTAGTTGAAGTAGTCATTATCACTATTGTCAATAATGTCAGTGGTGTAATAATCGCATATTTCATTAGACGATGTACATTTTGGTTGCCACCAGAAACAGAAATTAAGTAATACAATATCAACATGACTATGATGACAATAACCAATGTAAATGAGATGCCTGATATATTTTTTATGAATACGTTAGATAATTGATAATTATTGAATTCACCATATCCAATAGTTTTTTTCATGAAAACGTTTATGATATTTTGTCTTGAATTAACATTGTATATTTCTTGTTTCTCCTCTTCACTAATATCTGTACGCAGAGGTTTATTATGTAAATTTATGACATTTCCAAGAATATAAAACATTAATATATATATTGCGAAAATTGCGAAGAAAGCAATGTAACCCGCTGCATTATTAGCAGTATACATATTATCAACATTTGTGGAAAAGTATTCTATGATAGGATCATAATTTTCAATATATGTTTTTGAATATTTGAAATACATGAATGCTAATCTTATCAAAAGAATGAGAGAAAAGGCTACTATGTATGGAATATATACTTGATGATTTGGATTAAATGGAGAAATGTCAATATCTAATCCCAATTTGAGACCAATATACAATGGCATAATAACAAATATAGCTGCAACTAAAATATATATTAAAGTAACAATGAAGAATAAAAATATATTTTTGAGTAATGAGTCCGTGTTTTCATTTGATATGAACAATTTGTAAAACAATCCGGAAATAATTTTGATAGGACTATAAAGAAGAGTGAATACGTGAATCATATATGCAAATACGCGTTGAAACATAGAACTATCACCATTCAACCGTTTTTCAAACGCATCAACTTTGATATCTAATAATTGATACAACCAATCTTTATTAAAAAACGTATTATAAATAATGTAACTAAATGTGAAAGATATAAACAATGTAATGATGATAGTTATAACAAGTATAAAGGTGATATAACGTTGTTTGTTTGTAGTATTTGAAAGTTTTATATCATCCGCTTTATCATTTACATGAAACCTTTCTGTTTCAAATTCAAAAAATTCATTTGCACACGCTTTTTTTGAATACTTTCCATAATCAAATGCAGCATTGTATTTGAAAATCAATTTTGTTAAATCATACATATGTTCAAATATCATATAAAATATGAAAATATATAAGAATATAGCTGTTGCATATGCAAACCGATTGTGTAAAAACTTATTGATAATAAAGGTATCCATATTTAACCTTTAAAGATAAAAAAAAAACAATATTTGAGGCTTATTTGACAAAATTCGCAATAATGATTGCGATGAAATATACTGAAAATAATGTATAAACATTCGTGGATGTACTTTTTGCCATTTTGAGTACATCACGAGAATAATCTTCCTCATCTTTTTCTATTTCCCGATAGTTACGATTTTCTTCTTCAATTTTGTATCTATCATTGGCGATTTTGGAGAGAACTTCATACTTATTTTTGAAATCGTGCAATATTGAATTGAAAGAAGCCGAATATACATCAAAATTTATTCCAAGCTCATTTTTTGAAATAGAATATGAACTTATATCAAACATATTAATATTACTACTAGATTTGTCGTCAAATTTGAAATCATACGAAAATATTCCAATATTATCTTTATTTTCTATTGATTTATAAACACTATTATGTAGTTTTATGTTACGTTCAATATACTCCATATTATAATCGTAAAGTGTTTCCATATAATAATCGTTTTCATTATAAGACAATTCAATTTTATGGTAATCAATGTACTGTCTGTTTTTACTATTTAGATTTACTAAATGATTCTTTAATTGTATTTTCATTTGTTCAATTTTATTATCTTTTGTCTCAATATTCATTTCGCCAATATGTGTATATAATGTATTTATGAATTGTTGAATATCTAAGAAAATTTCGCTTTGTTCAAGATTTTTATTTTTATTTGCATTATTTTCAATAGTAGCAAATGTATCATTAAGATATTTCCTGTAGCTTTCTGTTTGATAGGTGTTATAATTACGAATGATATATTTTGTCATTTTGTTGTTATCTTCGGTTATTCGTATTCGTTTAGACAAAAGTGTATTGATATTCAAGAATAATTGTTTAGTTATGAGTGAAAATTTATTCACGAAAACTTTCTTAATATTTAAACTATGTTTGCCATTGGTAGAATTACGGATTGTATCTTCCAAGTGTTTGGTTATCATTTCATAACCTTGTGATGTAAAATCTTCAATGTCATTACATCTTATCAATGCCTGTAATGTAGTAATACAAAACTTGTTCATTGATTCTATATATTTTATATATTCATCTGCTACATTATTGATAACAGTAATGGTATCTTCATCAAATATAAAAGATTCTCCAACAGGCACGGATATTTTGTTTATTGTATTATTTGCTTTATATTCATTTGTTAAAACAAGTTCGCGAGAACCATCATATATTCGTTTATTTTGTACATTATTGATAGCATATTTCAATTGATAGATAAAGGATTCTTTCAATGTGTTATAATCTGTGTCAGAAATATTTGTATTAAATGGAACAATACATGCTTTCATTGTTGCTATTAATAATTCATTATTGACAGAATTACATGTACCATCTTCAAAGAAGATATTGACATTATTGTTATAAATATATTTATCAAAATCGTATTCTCTAATTTTATGATATTCTACAAAACCTCCTATTTGACAAGAATTATTGTAAATGAATTCTGGTGTAAATATATTGTCTTGAACGTGATGAAAAATGTTACTATATATGACCATATTGATAGCATTTGCAATATTTGTACATACTGAATTATTTTGTACATCCGCACTGTCATTTTCAATAATTTTGTTAAATTCTTTATTGATTTTGTATATGTGTCTTTTATACAAATTAATAGGTTTGTACAATATATATTTATTAATGTATGTATTAAACTCTTTTGTCGCGATAATGACAAGTATTATTGCGAATAAGAACATAAAAGGTACGAGTGCAAAATAGTATATTGTATTGGCGTCAAATGAACCAGCATCAACTAATCCAAATAGTTCCATACCATCTGGTTTATATGAAAGTAAAGTATAGAAAAGAATAAGAGCCAAAATAACAATAAGTGTGAAGAATATTAAGCCTTTAAAATTCACAATATTCGCACTAATGGGAAGCGACCCATTTCTTAAATTGGCTACAAATCCAACGTCATTTAGTCCAAAAACTTCTTTAATAAATTTACCTATTATATTAGAATCAGTATTCTCAATATCATCAAAATATGTTATACTAAACTGAAGTTCTTTTAAGATATCGTTATTTGAGTTATCATATCTATTTGCTTGTTTGCTCACAATGCTTTGTTTTTTGTATATGTCAAGTGTTGTTATAATGTAAAAAAATGCAACTAAGAATAATAAGAAGAAGGTGATGCTAAAAAATACAGATACAGATGAATTGGTGTATGTAAAGAATAATACGGGTAATAAAAAAACACAGTGAATTACGATATGTTCAACAGAATTCACGAAAGGTGATATATCAATATCATATATATATTTGAGGGCGATAGTGAGTGGTACTAATAACACCACGTATATTGCTAATATAATTTTGAAAGCGATAATAATTTTGTCGATGAATGTTTTTTGCAAGAATACATTGAATTGGTCAGTTACACTCTTGATGAAGATAGAACCTTTTGGTGATTTACTGAATTCTGCAACAGATGATAAGAATTGATCTCCAGTTATTGATTGCAAAAATATCAAAATATACATTGAACAAATAGATATGACAACAATAATAGATACGATTAATATGACTAAATTGTAATGCGTATCGTGATTATCATTTTGAAGAACTAATTTCATAATATTTTTGTAAATTTGAAATCTATCAGTTTCAAATTCTACATAATTATTTTCACAGGTTTTTTCCATCAATTTGCCGTAATCATAAGTAGAAGAGTATTTATATGCAAATGATGAAATCGTATATATTTGTTCCAAGATTAACAGAAATAGGATTGTATAAATTATGTAGCGTAATGAAGATGTTTTCTTCTCATTGAACATGAAATTAGTTAAATTATCTTTCATGATGTTATACCTTATAAATTGTATATATTTTTTATTGTTAATTCTTTAATCATTTAATCTAAATAAAAATAATTTATCATGTATTTATAAATGGCAGGTAAGAAAAAACAAGATGATGAAGCAACTCCAAAATGGGTGAAACGTGTGAATATATTCTTCACGATTTTATTGATAATAGCATTGGTAATTGGGCGTCCAACATTATAAACAAAAATAAATAATCTAACAATATAATAAATGCCAAAGTGGAAATTGGGTATTTACGTATTGTATTGGATATGTGTTAGTGGTCTTTTTATTCATAATGTAATGTATACAAACACTTCATAGAATGATTATAAAATGAACATAGAATGAAGTAATAATATATTTTTAACTTAAGTATACATTGAAAGCAATGCTTCCGTATTTGTTGATTCTGTTTTTTTGCAATATTTTGTATAAAAAGCAGTACTAACTACAAACGGCAATTTCACGATAACATTATCAATTGCTATATATTTCATCATATTAATCCAAGAAAGTATATTGTTTATAACACGTTTTATATTTCTGACACCCTCATCTTTTGTATGACCGTCTATAATAGTTTTGATGACATCGTCTTCAAATATTACTTCTTCTTTTTTCATATTATATTGAGGTAATAGTTCAGGGATGATATAGTCTTTACAAAGTGAAAGTTTTTCTTTTGATGTATAACCATTTACCTTTATTGTTATCATTCTGTCTTTCAAAATAGGATTTATCATATTCTCATCATTATATGTAAAAATAATGAGAGACTTTGATAGATTTATGTCTATTTCTTCAAAATATTTATCGGTATATTTGTCATTTTGCACAGGGTCTGTTAAATGTATCAATGTATTTATTATCTCATCTCCACGTGATGTATTAGAAACTTTGTCAAGTTCATCAAATAAAAATATAGGGTTCATCACCTTCGCTTTGATGAGACATTCTATTATTTTTCCGTGCGTTGAACCTTCGTATGTGTAGTTATGACCATTTAGATAAGAAGAGTCACTTATACCACCCAATGAAATAAATGACAAAGGATATCCCATTGCTTTGCAAATGCCATCTTTTATAAGTTTGGTTTTACCAACACCAGGTGAGCCTTGAATTCCAATGACATATCCATTACTGTCTGGATTACTAATCCACTGTGCCAAAATGCGAACAACTTGTTCTTTAGTTTCATTATGTCCAAAAATATTGTCATCTATAGATTTTTTGATATTTTGAAGATAATTTGCGATATCACTGTCTGTATTTTTCACAGCTGGTCTATGATATTTTCCAATAGGAATTCTTGATAATGTAGTGAGCCAATTATTGAGCTTACAATATTCACTGGATATTGGTGACATTCTATTTAATTGTTCAAGTTTTGAAAGGATTATATTTTTGACAGGTTGTGAAACATCATATTTAAGAAATTTAAAACGCAATGGTTCGTTTTCATGAAAAACCTCTTGATCTAAACTCAATTCGTGTGATAGAATAATATCTTTTTCAGATACTGGCAAAGATTCAAAATAAGATTTTTCTGTTTTTGAGTATCCTTTCAAAATATCATCATATTTACCTTTTTTTCTTTTAGAGCTCTGTTGTTTTGGTTCTTCTCTTTTTCTTTTCATTGATAGTGTTGGTGCAGAAAATCCTTTTGTATTATTTATAATAAACATTATATTTTGAAAATCAGTTTCTTCAGTTTCTTCAATTTCTTCTGTTTCTTCTGTTTCTTCTGTTTCTTCTGTTTCGTTATTTATAATTTCGTTTTTTTCAATATTGTAAGTGATATCATTATCTGTATCTGTTATTGCATCATCGTCTGATGAAGATTCTTCACACGACAATGGTACATAATCTGGGTCAGAATCTTTTTTCTTCATTTCTATGCACATATACAATCTTGTATATGTTTTATATGCTTTTTTTGGTATAATAACATTTATTAATAATCGAGGGACTTGTTAAAGACCTTAATAACAAAAGCAATGAAGTTCTTAGCCATCTCAGAGGGATTTAAGGAAAAAAGTACATATCCATGGTTTTTTATAAATTCTCATGACAATCTTTTATTTTTTCATGAAAATGTGTGAAATGTACTTTTTTTAATCTCCTTAAGTCCCTCCAGACCTTGTTAAAGACCTTAATAACAAAAGCAATGAAGTTCTTAGTCATCTTAGAGGGATTTAAGGAAAAAAGTACATATCCATGCTTTTTTATAAATTCTCATGACAATCTTTTATTTTTTTATGAAAATGTGTGAAATGTACTTTTTTTAAGTTCCTTAAGTCCCTCCAGACCTTGGTTAGACCTTCATAACAAAAGCAATGAAGTTTTTAGCCATCTCAGAGGGATTTAAGGAAAAAAGTACATATCCATGGATTTTTATAATTCTCATGACAATCTTTTATTTTTTATAAAAATGTGTGAAATGTACTTTTTTTAAGTTCCTTAAGTATGATTTTCTTCAGTATGTGCCTTCGGCAAGTCCCTCCAGACCTTGTTAAAGACCTTAATAACAAAAGCAATGAAGTTTTTAGCCATCTCAGAGGGATTTAAGGAAAAAAATACATATCCATGGATTTTTATAATTCTCATGACAATTTTATAAAAGTTTCAAAAATAAACGTATATGTACTTTTTTGGTTTCTCAAGTATATACTATGTATATTTACCTTAACTCATTATTCTTTCGTTTTCATCAGATATAGTGTACCAATATTTATTAATTGCTTTGGTTCTAACAGGATGAAGAATTGTGTAGTAATACTGATATAAATTGATAAGCAATAAAATAACAACAATTCCAATAAATATTTCATTATATTTATTCGTATTTACGTACACATATAATAAAAGTATAACTGCTACTATGAGAAAAGAAACCGATAGAAAATTTATCATTCCCGTCTTCTGAATCATCTCATGTTTCATAGCATTTAATGATTTTTTATCAGATTCAATCTTGTATTTATACTTTTGCTCATATCCTGTAAATGTTTTCATTTCATTCTTAAGAGTACCTGTTATTGTTTTATACATGTTGTTTGATTGTGATGATAATAAATATGACATGAATTTTTCTAATAGTACATTTAAAATTTCTGCCATATTATTATTACTTTCATTAACAATATTCCTCTTAATTTCCGGGGATAGTTCATTTATTGTTTCAAATACATTTTCAGATACATCTCCTCCATTCTTACAAACCCCATCCGCAATATTCTCTCGTTTGGTAACATATCTTAATAATTTCATTTTCACACCACTTCTGATAATATAATCTTTATCACCTATGTGTTCTTGATTTCTGTTTCCAATTCTTACACTCAAAGGAGTTCCTAAAGAAAGTTCCGAAGATATAATTGGGTCTTCTACTACAGTCGGGGCAATATCAGAAACATATTCGGAAACACTTTCTGCTTCAATATTCGGTTCTTCTACAGTAGAATATAAACAGGTTACATTATAAGAACTATCTTCTCTATTTACATCTACACGAACGGTTACCCATTCATCAAATTTATCAAACAAATATGAGTTTCTTTTTATTTTGTTACTTGTTTGATAATTTGTTTCAGCACTTTCCGTACTTGTTATACCAACACCTCGTTTTTCATCAATTGCAATATTGACATTTAAATTATTTGGAGTTAATTCAATAAACCATCCTTTGTGATTATTGTTTTCATCTTTGCTATATGTATCAATTATTGTAAATGATTCTTGTTCAGCTAATATATCAGATGGTATATACATTGAAAATTCAATAGTAAAATCTGTAACTGAAAACACTGATAAATCACAATTTTGATTTGGTATTTCTAAATAAGATGAACCATTAAAAATCACATGGGATGGAGTATCCACTGTCTCAAGAACAAGTGTGATATTTCCTACATTCTTTAAATTATAATCTTCTCCATTTGTGTTCGCAAGTTTCTTGTTTAAAAATTCATATTTTATTATGAAATCAGAACCAGCACTCTCTTGGTTTTCAAAATGCTCCTTATATTTCTTTAATACATTAAACCCTTCTATTACATCATAATTTAAGAAATAATTAACTATATTCATTAACACAATTACTCCAAGTATTGCAAGCATTACATATAACTTAAGAAGCTGATTTATATCAAATACAAATATACCCAATGCTGCTATCACAATTACAGCAAATATTACATAATATATATAACTCCGTATATCAATATTTTTCATCATTCTCAATTGATTATCATTTTTGTTAGAAAGTCTGTTAATATTGGTTTTATATTTTTCTAATTTTGAATTTAGCTTTTTTAAATCGTTTCCTGTATTCGTATAATCAGAACGTATATCTGTGATATTCTTTTTCTTTAAATATACATTTAAAGTTTGACCTTGCGTTATATCAAATGGTAACATATTCAACGATTTTGAACGACACGAATTATCATTCTTACCTACTGCCATAAGTTTTACCTCTACAAGTTTCTTTTTATTTGATGTATCATCTTCATCATAAACAGCATTTGTTATTGTATATTCAATATTTCTAAATTCTATGAAATAATCATCTTCAATGGAAATATTTGATGGAACATAAAGAGGAACAAATCTGTCTTCCGATTTCATCCATTCTTCATATAATGGGTCATCAGGACTCGGACTATTTTCACTATCCTCCGCACCATACAATTTCAAAACAACTGGACAAGTTCCATGACATTCTGCATTTACAACTTTACTAGAATATCCAGCACCTTCTACAGAAGCGTTTCCAAATGATTCCGCCATAGTTTGTATCAAAATGTCGATATTTTCATTTTCTAACCATATGTTGGTAATAATGAAAACTTCAATTAATATAAAATGCAAATAACATATTAAATAAATACATAGTAAAGAAAATATAACTTTTAATTTGGATTGGGCTTCAAAATCATGAAACGATAATAATAGATATAAATATTTTTTTATGGCATCTTCGTTAGATATACTATTATCTTCGTCGTATACATATTGTTTTTTCGAAAATTCTAAATCTATACCATCTTCATTGTATATTGTTAATACATTACCTTGCAACACGTATTCTATTGATGGGTCATTTTGTAATGGTGTGAATTCAATATCGATATTATCTTTTGATGTTACAAGTTGTATCGTATGAATTTTTTCATATTGATTTCTATATTTTGTTTGTTCAACTATCTCGATTAAAGTCGTACATACACTCAATAAAGATTCAAGTGATTCAAGTATATTGTAGAAAGAACTTTTCTTTTGTTGGTCTGCAAATATTTCATCTGTAAATAACATGTTTTCTACATCATAACTCACATCAAATGAAAGAATACGACCTATTGCAGAATCAAATGCATTTCCTTGAGAAGCTTTTTTCAAATCTTGTAGATAATATAATACTTGTTGTTCAACATTTCCAACCAATATATCATTGTAATATGACCTGAGAACATTTTGAAACTTTCTTATAGCTTGTGATTGATTCTCAATTGTTTTGCTTTTTTCTATTTCTACTCTCGTTGGTTCTACTATCTCAAACTTATTCATTATATCCTCTTTGTAATTATTTATGTCTTCTTGAGTCTTAAAGCTAGATATTCTTAATAAATAGATTGATTGAAATTGTTCCATATCACTTTCGCTTGCTATAGCTTCTTGGTCTTGTCTTAATTTTATTATTTTAAGGTCTGAATGATTTTTCCAAATATTCTCAACTGGTGTGCTATCGCAAGAAATGTTTTTATCAGTATATTTTGCTATCGGCGGAGATAATAAAATATTTTCAGGCACAACATCTAATTGACCACTTTTATCGCCTTGACCTGGATTGTTTTGATGCCATAATACTATTTCATTTAAATCAAATATAGTTGATACATCTTCACCATCTTTACATATTGCAAATGAATAATTAGAATCAACAATAAATTGTTTTTGAGAAAAGCTCAAATCGCTATTTCCCAACGGGACTGTGAATTTTCCACCCATATCTAACTATATAAATGATTATAATATTTTCTTATAACATACAAAAAAATAAAGTATCTATTACCCCAAAAACTTACACAATAACCATACATAAATTATTCAAAATTTCACACACAAACCCTGTAATAATTATATAATCCACTATTCTCATTATATCTCTCAATTTTCACAACATCTCCTTGTTTTAAACCAATCCATTTCGCAATAACATCAGTATGTAATATAAACGGCATCTGGGCTTTTCCTTTTATAAGATATTTTTCCATAACTTCTGTCGTTTCTTCCGGCGTAAGCTTGCTATGTTTCGGAACAAGTTGGTGTTTTGTTGGATTAAACATCAAGTTTTTAATCTGAAAATAATGAATCATTCCTCCCTTTTTTTGAAGAACTTTATCAATTTCATGCAATTGTTGTACCTGTGGCGTGGAAATAGTATCATTGTTCAATATTAATATAATGTTCTTTTTGTTATTGTATTTATCCATAAAAACCTCAAACGTATCCTCGTTCTTCAAACCTTTCATTTCTTCTATAATAGACCGCTTTAACTTCTTTGTCAGGGCAAATATTATCGTTGTATTTGATGTATGATACTCTATCACATTCTTATCACTGTAATACTCATCCTTATCAACATCCGCATAATGTTCATCAAATTCATCAATGTTATCACCTCGTTCTAATAACATCTCTCTTACATTATTATAAATGATTTCTATTTCCATTTTTCTATATATTATATGTGTATTTATTTTATATCGTCATTTTTTACTTTTTTACTATTTTCTCAACATGTCTTATTATATTAATATCAATATAGTTTTTTTTACAAACAGCTGGAGTATTGTGAAGTTGTTCTGAAACTTTCTTAATCGCTTCTTTTATCGGATTTTTACATCCAGTTTTTTTACATATTATTGCATATTTTACAAACAAAATATTCGCAACCCATGTCCGTAAATCTTTGGATGTCAATTTTTTATCAAATTTACTTAAATATTTATTGACAATATGTGATGTAATTGTTGGAAAAACATAATCATTTAAAGTATGTCCTTTACGTTTGCCATTCAGATATTTGCATATATATTTGTTTTTACATTTTCCGATATTTCTAACACCTTTTTTGCCGATAAAATCAAATGTTACAGATGAATCACACATATCTCTTATATGTTTGAATTTAATTGTAGAAATTCCATATGATTTATCCTCGTATCTCTTATTTCCTACACGGAATCCACAATGTATTATCAAATATAAAACTATCGCCGTCTCTTTTTTCTGAATATTGCTACTTTTAATATCATCTTTAATAACTTTCTGTATTTTCTTAAAAAGCTTATGTTGTTTCAATACTTTATCAAATTTCTTTTTTGATTGTAATGCTATAAATTCAGGATTATATATGTATATTTTTTTGCCACTAGGTGCATATTTTATATCAATTATCTTCTTCATCCTGATAAATATTTACAAAAAAAGAAAAATATGTATTTTCATCATAATCTTCGTACTCCATTTCTATCTCCAAATATGACCACAGTGATCACACACATACAAATACTTCATATTCTGTGGATGATACTTAATATACAAGACTTGTTGGTCTGTAGATTGATTCATTGTTACACACTCTTCATTCGGACATTTGATTTGTGGGTCATTTATCCTCCTCAATGTCTGGTCATAACGAAGATATTTATTAATATTTTGATTATATAAAAGGTCATCCTCTGTATATATTGTTTCTGATATCTTGACACTTCCTTTATGGTCTTCTATTTTTTCAAATTGGCAATGCTTACAATGTTTTACAAGATTGTTCTTTTCATTCCGTTTCATATATAGCATATTATCGCAAACATCGCAAAACTCCATTGTTTTTATATTTATTATCTATATATCTTATATTCATTTTTTTATTTTAACTCATATAAACATTGATGGATATATACCCTATAAATACAGATTATGAAAGTAAATAAAGTTTATAATGTACTGAATGTTTATGTAGTACATTCTGATAAACTAAACAATAGAATCAAGTACATCAATTCTACTTTGGAACTCATCAAAAATGTATCTGATAAAAATAATCTGAATCTAAATGTCAAAATTATTAATGAACCAAATGCTGATTATATTTCAAAAAATATTGATGTTTTCAACAAACGCACAAGTTTAGAAAAAGACGATAATGCTTATTTTAATAATCTTATCAAAATCCTCAATGTACATCAAATATCTAATATAGAATCTCATAGAAATATTTATGATTATATTAACAACGAAGATGAACTGCATTTCGTTATAGAAGATGACGTCGTTATTAATCAACAATATATTGATAATATTGAAACATTTTTTACCAATATGCAAAATAATTCATTTCCAGAATGGGACATTCTTTTCACATGTACTGCATCTACAAATGAAAATTCTATGGAACTTGTATCAAGTCGCATACCATTCAAGGTTTTGCTTAGCAAAAGTTCCTATTTTATTAAGCCAAATCTTGCCAAAAAACTTATGGAATATTTCAAAACATTGAAATTTACTTTTAAAATAGGTTTGTCAAAATATATTGATGAAAATAATGATGTAAAATCGTTTGTACTTAATAAACATACTTTTATGGAAGGTTCAAAAATTGGAATCTTTACATCTTCTATCAATACTTCTACAAACTTTTTATATCAAAATATCAATTATGTGACAATGGCAAAAATGTCATCACTTGATACGATTTCATCAGAACATATTGCTAATGCTGAAATACTGTTTGAAAGAATTAAAGATATGAATAATCCTGATATATTTCACACAATGGCGATTTTGTATTATAAAAACAAAAATTATGCAAAGGCAAAGGAGTTAATGATAGAAGCTTGCGGTTACCTAGAATCAGAACACGGTATTGTATCAAAATCCACAGATATTTTGAATAATGCAATTAATATGTTTCAATATGACCAACCAAATCTGGAAGATTGTAAAAAAAAGAAATCAAAATACAGTGGCGTCTGTAATCATTAATTATTTTATAATGATATCACGTTACTGATTGATAAATTATACTTTCAGATGCGATACTAATTTTTCCAATTGATTTACCTTTTTTATAATAATTTCTTCATTCTTTTCTTTTTGATTATTATTTCTATATTGATAATCAGTTATTGATATTGGTATGCTGTCAATACCTGGTGTCATTTCAGATAATATTTTGATTTTATGATCAAGTTTTTGTACTTTATTGAATATACTTGACAACATCATTGAAAATAATTCACCTATAACCTCCTAAATAATTGAAAACATAATTAATAAAAAAATGATATAAATAGATAGCTTTCAAGATAACTAATAATGATTATTCCAATTCGTTGTTTCACATGTGGAAAAGTCATGGCAGATAAGATTGATTATTACGAATCAGAGGTAGAAAAACTAAAGAAAGAAGGAGTTGCCAATAAAGACCCAACATTCAAACATTTTGATAAAATTCATACCAACAAAATTCTTGACAAAATAGGACTGACAAGATATTGCTGTAGAAGAAATATGATATCAAATGTAGACCTTATGCATATTATATAATCAAGATATTATATAATCAAGGATGATATCAAATGATACGAATTGAAATTCAATGATGTGAATAATATGCATCTTAAAATATCTTTTATCTTTTTAGAATAAATAATACTCAATGGATGAAGAGTTTTTAAATACCAGTAATATTGGTAACATAAATAAATATATTGAATCAAGTGTTGAAAAAAAAATCAATCAATTGCTTGATATACTTCCTAGTGGAAAAAATGTTGATATCCCCAAAAAAGTTCAAGACTTTACTATTGGAGAACTTTACAACGGAACCATTCAAACATTGATTGATATATTGAATGAACTTTCTGCTGTTATGTCGGAACGTAAATATATGAGCAGTCAAATATATCGCAAAAAAATTATGGAAATATTTACTAAAAAAGAAAGGAAACTTTTCATTGGCATCGTTATGATAATATTATCATTTGTCTTATATTTCATAGATGGTTCGGATGTTTAATTTTTTTATTTACAAATGGTAAAGATAAAGATGATAATTTTTGAAAATATTTATACAGAAATATACATATCAATTATTTTGTTATCGGTTGTATTTCTATTATTACATAGATTGAAAGGAAATTCATTGTTGGCTATTATTATCATTTTAATCATCGGATATTCCGTATATTATTATTTAAGCGAAATTTCTCAGAAAAAAGAAACCAGTATTTCCAATCTTAAACAAACAATAAATGAAGATATCCAAGGAAGAGCAGAAATAAGTGAAGATATATTTTACAATAGGTCATTCCCTAAAAGTCTCAAATATTTAAAGGAAAGTGATGAACTCATGGCTATTGCAACAAATGTAAGATTCGTGAAGAAATTCAATAAATCAGTTTATGCCGATTTATTAAATAATATGAATAGTCTTATGAAAATATACATATATATCTTATCAGAAAGGTATTCAGCCGAACAAGTACAACTATTCATTGATTATCGTGACAATATTTTAGAATTAATGCATTCATTTATTATATTAGTGCCAGAATACCTTAAACATACATATGGCTTCAATGCATACGAAGAAATTCATAAATCCATAGATGATTTTACTATTCATTCTAGAAAAATGATGGAAATATTGGACAATTTTTGTAAAATCCATTTGAACGATGTTTATATTCCAATTGAAAAATACAAACCATATAATTCAATTAAATCATCATATTTTCCCTAATGCTTGAAAATTAGAACGTGGTACTGAAGATACAATTGGTATTTTGTTATATTCATATGGTTCTTTATAATCTAAATGAGATACATCTTTCATTTCTTTCATAGTGGCTAAAAACATTTCACCTCCTCTCATTTTGAGAGGTTTCGTATTTTTTACTTTTTTCAATTTCATACTTGATTTTGAACCATTTTTGTATTCAATATACAACTGTTTTATCAAATTATTAACATTATTACTGACTTTTTTCATTTTTCCACCGCCAACAAAATTGCTTTGTTTGAAATGATTTAAATATTTATCATAATTGAACTCAGAATAAGGTTTGTCGTAATCTAATGATTTCACATTTGTCATATCATCTATTTTAGTTGGTTCAAATGTTGTAGAATTTCCTGCAGTC
>Ga0209653_1001936_pt1 | contig 15806 bp, 12 predicted proteins | sample SaaInl6LU_22_DNA_FD_184644 | JGI IMG/M metagenome (GOLD analysis project Ga0209653, IMG submission 184644) | Marine microbial communities from expanding oxygen minimum zones in the Saanich Inlet - ESP_116LU_22_DNA (SPAdes) (version 2) | ecosystem: Environmental > Aquatic > Marine > Intertidal... | reverse complement strand
CATAATATGAAAGGGGCCATTTAGCTCCTTTACATCAGCTGGCGCCTTACCAAATTCACATGATGATTGTGATCTAGCTGCCTTATTGTATTTCTCAACTTCTTCGGCAATTGCATCTGCTGGTAGATTATAAACATTAGCTAAATCTATTAAATTACTTCTCTTTCTTGCATTAAAATACATGAGCATCCTTGCCATATCTCGTTGGAAGGGAAGAGCCTCTTTAGATTGTTTTTTTGCATCACACAACAAGCTTTCATCAACTATTAAGTAGGCTTTGCCACCATTATCCTCACACATAGCATCTCCCAGAGTTGCTCCATAAACCATCTCATTACAAAATCTTCGTCCTTCACCATTAACCACTATTCCTTGAGCAAATGCTAATGGAGGATTCAAAAATCTCCAGGCTGTTACTCGTTCCATGTGATCAGTTTTTCCACCAACGCTTTGCCCAAGACGAATCCCTGAGCCTTGATCATTCGGGGTACCTAGAGGCATTCCATTATAATATTTAGGCGCATACTCTTTGACCATAGAACGGTTAAAGATAAACCCTCCTGTTGAGAGACAGATCCCCATCTTAGCCTTGATATATTTAACTTCTCTATGGCTTTGCTCAATTTTCCTTGCTCTTTTGATGAATAGACCGCCAATTATTTGCAATAAATTTGAGCCTGGGTAAGAGGGCGGAAGAAGCATCTGAAGCATTTCTCCACGAGAAGTTAATGATTTGTGTTTTTGAGCTAATTTTCCTGATGGCAACATCAGCACTTTCATCCCAACTACTCTTCCTTCAGAGGTTATGACAAGCGAGCGTGCTTCAGTTTGAGAAAAAATTTTTAAACCTTTTTTTATTGCAGATTTTTTTAGGGGATAATAAATTGTTCCCCCGACACCAATCGGCCTAAATGGACCTTCTTCATAACCTCTGTGCCCCCTTGGAGCAGGTTCTGCATTTTCCATATAACTTGGCACCATTGAGTTATCTGAATGATATAAAAAATATCCAGCTCCTGGATAACTGGTTTTAATCTTGTAATATGAAGGGTCAAACTGAACTCCATTGTCCATAAGCCATTGTGTATTTTCAGCAGAAGTATCACAAAATTTTCTTAAAGTAGATTCTTTTACAATATCACCAGTTTCCTGAATCAGATAATTGAACATATTCTCTGGAGAGTCCTTTACGCCTGCAGCAACTTGGATCGGTGTTCCGCCGCCTGCATAAAAGACACCCCCGCTTTTAGCAGTAGCCCCACCACCACTTGTTTTATCAACCCCTATAACAGTTAGGTTTTGATCGAGGGCTTCATTTGCAGCCGCAATGCCAGCACCCCCCAAACCGGCAACAACAAGATCAGCCTCATCGTCCCATGCAAATAAGTTTGGATCAGTGATAATTTGTGGCGCCTCCACCTCAGAGAGCCACAATTCATCATTTGGGTTAATTTCAGTTTCCAGCATTTAAATCCGCAGTCTTGCCTCCATCCACTACCAAGCTAGCTCCAGTTATAAATGATGCATCTGAGCTAAGCAAGAAAGCTATAGGCTTAGCAAGTTCAGCGGGTTGAGCAATTCTTTTCAGAGGGATGGTATTTACGGTTACCTCCATCAATTTATCATCTGGAATAGCCCTTTCCGTTGCAGGAGTCATCACAGCTCCTGGAATAATAGAATTTACTCTAACATGCGGCGCTGCCTCAACAGCAGTAGCTCTTGTAAAATTTATTAAACCAGCTTTTGCAGCTCCATAAGCTGACATATATGCAACACCTTTTAAGCCAACAACAGATGCAACATTTACAATTGAACCTTTTTTAGCATCCTGCATCCATGGTAAAACCTTTTTGGTTGTAAGAAAGACCGCATCTAAATTTGCTTTAAAATTTGTTCTCCATGCAGCAAGGTCAAGATCAACAATTTTGCCAGTGTGGATCGAAGGTGCATTATTAATTAGCCCATCAATTTTACCGAAAGATTTGTAAACTTCTTCTAATGAATTATCAATGTCTGATTCAATGCTAACATCAACATTATGGGCAATGACCTTTGATGAAATTTTTAAAAGATCTTGCTTAGCCTTTTCTAGATTACCTTTATCTCTTCCAGTGATAACAACTGTTGCACCATACTGAAGACATAACTCTGCTGTTGCATAACCTATTCCTGCGCTGGCACCCGTGATGTATACCACTTCATTTTCAAATGTATTTTTCATGTCCCCCCCTATGAAAAAATTAGAAATTCATATTAAAACCTAATGACATATACCAATAGTCATCCATAAATTTTATGTGATAAGGGTCTGCTTTGTAACCCAAAGTTAAGCCGAGACCGATGTTTTTATATGATGATAAATATTGAGCTTTTGTATGAATTTCTCTTCCGCTTGGATCGAGATTAAAATTCATTTGATTAAAGAGAACATTTTTTTCTTTAGTTCGGTATGTCGGAACATTGAGCTGAAGTTTCCCAGATTCTATTCTAATAGGCTGATCAACAGTTAAGATTAATTTGTCATTATTGCTGACAATTGAAGATTTCATAAAACCAATCCCAAAAGCGGAAGAGTAAAGCCTTGTAACTGAGCGCAACATACCTAATTCATTGGACATGTTATTAGATTTACCCCAGTACAATGATCCAAATATTATGCCTCCCGCTAAATCTAATGAATTTGATAGACCCACAAATGAAGTGAGCTGATTATTACTTCCATTGAATGCTCCTGATCCACTTAAACCTAGGCTAGCATCATTTTCTTTCATAACACCTAATTGCAAGGAAGGCATTTTAGATTTTGGCTGGATTTCCATTAGAGCGACTGTGCTTGAGTCTCGTTTGTTAAAAATTTCATTCGTATTAAATTTATTTCTGCCTGATGAAATTGCTAAGGCAATATCAAATTTATTATTGCCTTTAAATTTTGAGCCGAAGGTTGTGCCTGTAGCACTAAAATTTAACCATGGATTGCTAAACTGAGTTCTCAAGTTTCTTTCTGATCTCAATTGAGAATCTTTAAAAATTCCCATTGCCCAACTCCCATTCAATCCATGGCTTAAAAAAGAGTCGTTGGAATAATTGTAATAGGAAAAAAATTGGTTTTTTTCAGCTTTTGCATTCAACAAATGATAGGGAGTAACGAGTTCTCCCGAGAGGTTTTCAATGCTGAGCCCTCCAATTTCAAATTCAGACTCATTGGTAATTACGCGTTGAGAGATGGGATTTTGAATGCTTCGAAACCCATCCATATTAATAATTTGATTTCTATAATCAGACACAAGGCTGCTCAATGATCTTCTAAAAGGCGCATCTAGCGCATCAAAGAAAATAACTGAATGGTTCCCAATTCCATTAGTAATAGCATCGCCAAATGAGGGGCTTGTTAATTGTATATTCGAAAATATGGCAGGTGCCATAGGTCCAGAAAGACTAAGTGACATCATTGCGCTTACTTGTCCAACAGGCTCTGTGGCTGCATCAAGGTCCATTAGTCCTTGACCATAAATAGCCTTATCTGCATAAACTCCTTTTTTATTTGCTGTGGCAAACAATCTACTAACAATCTCTTGACTTCCCAGCTGACCTTCAAAATGATCGGCTATTACTGCAAGACCCCCAGATACAAATGGAGCTGCAAATGATGTGCCGCTTGTCACTGCATAGCATGAGTTGTCTGTAATACAATTGTTATAATTATCATCATTTGTATTGCCTATATATATTCCAGTATCAGACGTTGAAGTGGGATAGGCCGCAGTGATTCGCCCTCCAGGTGCAGCAATGCAATAATCCTGAGCAACTCCACATCTGCTTGAAAAATCACTGATTTGACCATTCTCGTCTAGAGATACTACTGCAATAGAATGACCTTGTATTTCTGGAATGTAATGGGCCATACCTGGTAACAATTCAGGACTAGAATAATCAACACCCTGATCTGCATAACCCCCTGCATTTCCTGCAGCCCATACATAGATAGTTTTCTCCGAATCAGGAGTTCCAGCCTGAGACATTTCAGCAATAGTATTTGGGAAAGCGTATCTAACCTGAGCCTCGGTATAGTCATTTATATTGCCTGAGTAGCCGTAACTATTATTAACAATGTCTACGTCATAGTCATTGTAAATTTCAAAGAGTTGGCTAAAAAAATTATCTATTCCAGTAAAATCAGGCGCTCCAGAAACATTTCCAGAACCATCATCATCTCCGATATCAACAGGATCGTAGTCTGGATCAGGTTCGGCAAGCTGGATCGCAACAAATAATACATCTGCCTCAAAAGCCACACCATGCATTGGAGTTATATCCGTTTTGTCTTGCTTACCAGCTGCAACTGAAGCGACCATAGTTCCATGTCTTTTTTGTCTTGTATTTGGTGTGTAATTTGAATAACTAAGCGCACTATTTGCTGATAATCTTGTAGCGCTAATTTCTATATGCGAATTATCTAATCCAGAGTCAGTTATTCCTATAGTAATACCAGCTCCAGTTGCACCTCTAGCATAGGCTGAGGACGCATTGACCATATTTAAACCCCATTGACTTTGATACTCATAGTAACCCTCATATTGCTCTTTTAGCTCATCAAATGAAAGACTCGGGGGGGTTGAGGGTGGGGTAGGGGTTTGTGATACTACAGGGGTATTATTAGATCCTCCGCCACCACCTCCGCCACAAGAAATAAGAGTAACTAAAACTAAGGCCAGAGTTCTGTTTTGCTTCATAATAGTTTAGGATTATTTCAATGTCATTAAATCAAAAATATGTCTGATAAATATAACGAAGTTTTAGCCAATCTAACAGCAGAAGATCAAATTTATGCATTTGAAGAAGTTACGCATTCTTCGGGGGTTACTTATCGCGAATTTAAAAACACCCCTAAAACCTTAGCAAGTTTTTTTGAATTTGGGCTGTTATTTCCAGAATGGGAATTTATTGTTTTCAATGATGAGAGATATACCTATCAAGACATTCACAAGAAAGCTGCTCAAACTGCTAATGCCCTGAAAAGTGCGGGGGTGAAAAAGGGAGACAGAGTTGCTATTTGTATGGCTAACAATCCTGAATACATCATTTCATTTATGGCGGTGACTTCTATGGGAGCGGTATGTGTATTGCTGAATTCATGGTGGGTGCCTGATGAGGTTTCATATGGATTAGAGAACTCAGGAGCAACTGTATTAATTGCCGACGAGAAAAGATTGAAAGGTTTGGATAAATTTACAGAACTCAAGAAGATTGTTGTCAGGCCAGTCAATGACTCAAATGACTATGAGGATTTTAATGATTTTATAGGCAGCCAATCAGAAAATTTTAGTGAGCCCAGTTTAGATACCCATGACAATGCGACTATCTTTTATACATCTGGTTCAACCGGCTTTCCCAAAGGAGTGCTATCTACTCACAGAAACATACTTTCAACATTGTTTAGCTGGGCTTTAGTCACAACTCTAAAACGAGAAGTTGAAGATACAGATCATAATTCAGAATCTCATTCTGTAGATGAGATTCCTAAACAACAGGCAGCAATTTTGCATTGTGTGCCATTATTTCACGTCACCGGTAGTCACTCAGGTTTTCTGATGAGCATCATTGCAGGCAGAAAGATGGTCATGATGTCTAAGTGGGATCCAGGTGCAGCACTCCAGTTAATTCAAGATGAAAAGATAGGGGCAATAACAGGTGTCCCAACCCAAACTTGGGATCTTTTAACGCATCCTGATAGAGATAAGTATGATTTATCTTCGTTTAAAGAATTAAGTGGAGGCGGTGCGCCCAGGCCACCTGAACATGTAAAAAAATTGAAAGATGGGTTTAATGATGCAGAGCCTTCAATAGGATATGGGTTGACTGAAACTAATGCAGCAGGGACTTTAAACTTGGGCAAAGATTATTTGTTGCACCCAGGAAGTTGCGGCAGAGCTATTCCTCCGGTAACTGATGTAGCAATTATTGATGAAAATTGGAATTTTATTGAAGAACCAAAAGCGGTTGGAGAGATTGTTATCAAAAGCCCAGCTAATATGGTTGGTTACTGGATGAATCAAGAGGCCACCGATGAAGTCTTTAACGATGATGGCTGGTTTAAATCTGGAGATCTGGGATATATAGATGATGGCTTTGTATATATCGTAGACAGAGTTAAAGATATGGTAATCAGAGGCGGAGAAAATATTTCCTGTATTGAGGTTGAGACTGCAATATATGCGCATCCATCAGTTCAAGAAGTAGCTGTGTTCGGTATCCCAGAAGAGCGTCTCGGTGAAACATTGTGTGTTGCAATATGCCTAAAACCTTCAATGAAATTATCAGAAGAAGATTTAAGAGATTTTTTGCAAGATAAATTAGCTGCATTTAAAATTCCATCATTAATGCAAATTGCATATGAGGAACTTCCAAGAGTTGCTTCAGGTAAATTTTCTAAGACACAATTGCGCGACATTTTTGTTTCTATTGAGCAAAATTAATCTTAATTGAATTAAATCTCACAGCAATATAATGTATAAAGGGATATAAAATTTTTAGATATTTATGCCATCAAATGTATTAGTTATTGAAGACGAGCCTGATATTCGCAAAACGATTGACTATAATCTTTCAAAAGAATCTTTTAAAGTTATTCAAGCCGCATCAATAGAAGAGGGTGAAAAAGTCTTAGCTTCAAATAAAATTGATGTGATAATTTTAGATCTCATGTTGCCAGATGGTTCTGGTTTGACTCTTTGTAGAGATATCAAGTCTGAACCAAAAACAAAAAATATCCCAGTCATTATCTTAACTGCAAAAACCGAAGAGGTTGATCGTGTTGTTGGTTTTGAATTAGGTGCAGATGATTACGTTACTAAGCCATTTAGTGTTAGAGAGTTAATATTAAGAGTTAAAGCTATTTTGAAAAGAGGCGCCTCAACAGAAAACAATACTGAGGATGCTGAATACTCATTTGGAGAACTCACAATCAATTTTGAAGAACATCAAGCTTATATAACTGGTGAAGAAATTTCTCTTACCGCTCTAGAGTTTAAATTGCTAAAACACTTAATCAAAAGAAAGGGTAGAGTTCAGACAAGAGATCAACTTCTGGAGGATGTTTGGGGATACAGTTCCAATGTTACTACAAGAACCGTTGATACTCACATCAAGCGTTTAAGGGAGAAGCTTGGCCTAGTTGGTGAACATATTCAAACCATTCGCGGTGTGGGTTATCGATTTTCTAGAAGCTCAGATTAATTAGTATGGGTATTCGAACCCGAATTTTCTTTATTACGCTCTCATGCCTATTTGTTGGCATTTCTCTTTCTTTTATTGTTGCTGAAAGAGATTTATCTATTAAGCTTCAAGCCCAAATTGAAACTGAGCTTTCAAGACAAGCCAAAATTTTAAGAAAATCTATATCAGGCTTAATAGATTCTGGTGACTTGGTTGCATTAAAAGCTGAGGCCGATGAGTATGCTTCTGCCTCTGATTCCAGGATAACCATTATCCTAAAAAATGGTGACGTGATTGTTGATTCAGATATTGAAGCTAGCAGAATTAATAATCTTGATAACCACAGCGATAGACCAGAAATCATTTCAGCCTTCAATAATGGCTATGGATCAAGCAAGAGATTTAGCTCAACAGTCAAGAAAGAAATGTTTTATTTTGCACTTTTAGATAAAACTAATAACCAAGAAAGGGTAATTAGAATATCAGTTCCCTATGAGAGCTTAGATCAAGTTTTAGCATCTTTGGGCAATTCGATCACTCTTATAGTAGTTGTGGGTCTCATTGTTGCAATTTTAGCAAGCGTGCTTGCTGGAGATTATATTAGAGCTAGTTTTGTAGAGCTAGAAAAAGCTGCTGCTGAAATTTCTGCAGGTAGTTATAAGAAAAAAAACTTAGAGTCTTTGCCTACTAAACGCTCAGATGAAATTGGTTCTATGGCTAGGAATATTTCAACCATATCTTTAAATTTAAAAGAGCAAATTTCCTTAATTGCGAAACAAAGAGACCAATTTGGCTTGGTCCTAGATGGTTTGGGGGAGGGGATTATGGTTCTTGATGAAGATGGGACTATTACTTTTCGAAACGATCAGATCATGCAAATTCTTGGCTTAGATGAGATCTTAAAAAAATCAATTATTGATTTGAATATACCCCCCTTAAAACAACTTTATAAAAAGGCTTTAAAAAAAGGCCAACATGATAGTGAATTTGAGCTTGATACAGATGGTGATGATACGAGATGGATCTTAGCGCACATGAATAAAGCTAAGGCAACAAAGGAATTAATCTTAGTAGTGCATGAAACAACTCAACTAAGGGAGATGGATTCAATGCGAAGGGATTTTGTTTCCAACTTATCACATGAACTTAGAACCCCAGTAAGTGTTATTAAGGCAAATTCAGAAACATTATTAGATGGAGCCTTGGATAATTCGAAAGATGCTAAAACATTTTCTAAAGCTATTTTGCATAATGCAGACCGCCTAAGCGAGATGGTAACCTCGCTAATAGATTTATCACGAATTGAATATGGAGATTTAAAATTTGTAATAGAGCCAATAATTATAAATGAAGTAATTGAAACAGTTATTTCATCGTTCCAAAGCAAAGCAAAAAGAAAAAATATTGACCTGGTCTTTAATCGCCAAACTGATATTGAGGTTCAAAGTGACACTAAAGCCATCGAAAGAGTTTTAAATAACTTAATAGATAATGCTTTTAAATATAGCCCTGAGAGCTCGCTTATTGAAATTAGAGCAAGAAAGCAGGCTGGTTTTTTACGCATCTCAGTTCTAGACTTTGGTGAGGGTGTTCCAGAGGAAGAACAAAAATTTGTTTTCAAGAGATTCTACCGAACCGCAAAAGCAAGAGCTAATACCAAGCAAGGTAGTGGCCTGGGATTAGCTATAGTGCGAAACCTTGTAAATAATTTACAGGGCGAAGTTGGTGTTGAGACAAGAAAAGAGGGTGGATCTGAGTTCTGGTTTACTCTTCCACTATCTTAGATAAACTATAAAGTTGATCTAAGGTTATGAATACTAATTACATTTTGATTAAAAAAGTCCTGATTGGTCTCGTGGTTCTGCTAGCGGGATATGTTCTATATCTATTAATCTTGTCTTTTGTTTCTCGACCTAGTGAAATTAATATAGATTTCAACTCAATTCAGGGATCTGCTCAATTTAGCTCTAGCATCGATGTGAATCAAATTGAATCAACCCCCTCATCAAATTTTGATTATAAGGTTGTTGGATTTAGAGCCGGTCCTTCAAGAGCCTCAGTAATCGTTCAAAAAAATAATCAAACCTTTGTTGTGCAACAGGGTGCATTATTGGAAAATAAATATAAATTAGCCACTGTTAATAGTGAATATGCTACATTTGAATATAACGGAAATCTTTTTCAAATAAGTACAAATTTAATAGTAGATAATTAAAGTGATTCAAAAAATTAAATCCATAATTTTCATTCCTTTTTTTCTTTTATCCATTCAATCTCACGCACAAGAAACTTTCTTGCTTAATTACCAAGATGTAGATATAGCAAAAGTCACCCAAGATATTTCTAAATTTTCTAAAAAAACTTTGATACTTGATCCAAGGGTTAAAGGTAGAATATCAATTTTTTCTGATTCAATTCTTTCGGCTGAACAAGTTTGGGATGTATATTTAAGAACTATTCAGGTGCATGGTTTTGCAGCTCTTTCAGACGGTGGAGTGGTTAGAATTGTCCCTGAAAATGAAGCAACCAGAGATTCAAACGAATCACTGAGCCAGTCTTCCATAGAAACAAAAATATTTACTCTAAAAAATAGAGCTGCAGGAGAAATTCTTAGTCAAATCAAACCTATCACTGGAAGGCAATCTCATCTGTCAAGCATCCCATCGATTAACTCTATACTTTTGGTTGATAAAAAATCAAACATCGACAGAATAGGTAAACTGCTCAATCAAATTGATCAGAATGATAGTGCAGCCATAAAGATTATTAAGTTAAATAATCTTTCTTCAGTTGAGGCGGTAAGAATTTTAGATCGATTAAAGGCTCAAGATAATCCAACTATTAATAACTTCATAGCTGTTCCATTCACCCCATCAAATTCGGTCATTCTATCTGCAGATCAGTTAGTTACAAATAATATTACCAAGACTCTAACTGCGCTTGATAAAGATGCTTTAACGGGTGGTTCAATAGCTGTTTTGTATCTCAAATATGCAAAAGCAGAGGAAGTTGCTGCAATTATTAATGCTGTTTCGTCTAGGTTTGCAAGTGATGATAATGAGAAACCAATTGTTACTCATCATCGTGAAACTAATTCTTTGATTATCTCTTCAGAGAAAACAAATCTTGAGGTTATAAGAAATTTGGTTTCCAAGCTCGATATCAGGAGGGCGCAGGTATTAGTTGAAGCAATCATTGTCGAATTATCTGAAACAGCAGCTAGGAATCTTGGTGTTGAAACTATTTTTGCAGGTGCTCAGGATGGAAATATCCCTGTGGGTGTCACTAGATTTCAAAACGGATCTAATCCTGATTTAATTGCTTTGGCTGGGTCTTTAATTGAAGACGGCGAAAATGCTACTTTGAGTAATGTTGCATCTTCATCTTTGTTGCAGTCTTCTGGTTTGGCTGCAGGATTCGGTGACCTGAGTGGCGGAGATAGCTTTGCTGGAATTATTAGCGCGGTTGCTGATGATCAAAATTCAGACATTCTTTCAACACATACTATAATTGCGATGGATAATGAGCCAGCAAATTTAGTAATAGGCCAAGAAATACCCATTACAACCGGCGAGAGTCTTGGCTCTAATAATGCCAACCCCTTTCGCACAACTTCTCGCCAAGAAGTTGGAATTAAACTTTCTATCACTCCGCAAATAAATGAAGGTAATTCAGTTATTTTACAGATCAAGCAAGAGGTCTCAGGAGTGGTTGGACCTTTGACTGGAACAGCAGATCTCATAACAAACAAAAGAAGTATAGAGACAACTGTTTTGGTTGATAACAATCAAATGATAGTCTTGGGGGGTCTGAACGAAGATGATTTGCAGGAGAGCGTCTCTAAGGTTCCTTTGCTCGGTTCTATTCCAGTTTTTGGAAGACTCTTTAGTTCATCTGCTGAATCCAGAGTCCAAAGAAATCTAATGGTATTTTTGAGACCTACAATTTTAATGGATTCAGCTGATGTCTCCGCTCTCTCAGGAGAAAAGTATAATTATATTAATGCTGAAAGAATTTTGAGATCATCTGATGAAGATATTTTAGATCTCACTGAATAGGATATGGCTGACAATCAAGCTAGCACCTCAAACAATCCCTTGCTGCCATATGAGTTTGCAAAAACTCAAAGAATCATTGCATTCACAATAGATCAAAAATACCAAGTCCTTTCTGAAAAGCCCCTTACCAAGGATCTATTTCAAGAGCTATATCGTTTTCTTGCAAACCATTTTGACTCTCGGACATGCTCTGTCACTGAGTTTGATCAACTGCTAACTGAATTTTATTCCATTGGCGATGATAGTGAGTTTGGTGGTGCAAATCTTTCAGATGATTTTGATCTTCAATCATTTGCAAATACATTGGCTCCAACGGAGGATTTATTGAGCGGCGTAAATGATGCTCCAATAATTAAGTTGATCAATGGGGTTATAAGCCAAGCAATCAAAGAGAGAGCATCAGATATTCATTTTGAACCCTATGAAGAGAACTTTATTATCAGATACAGAGTTGATGGAATTTTACAACAAGTTCTAGTTCATGATTCTAGACTTTCAGCGCCTATCATTTCTCGTTTAAAAATTATTAGTCGTTTAGATATAGCAGAAAGAAGAAAGCCTCAAGATGGTCGAGTGTCTCTATCGTTGGGAGCAAAAAAAGTTGATGTAAGGGTTTCCACCTTGCCCTCATCATATGGTGAAAGGGTGGTCTTAAGATTGTTAGATAAGCAGGCAGCTCAAATCAATCTTGGTGATCTGGGTTTACCGGAATCGATCTTAAGCACCTATAAAAAAGCTTTACAATTTTCAGAAGGCATTATTTTGGTCACTGGCCCAACAGGCTCTGGAAAAACCACAACACTATATTCAGGGCTTAGACATATAAGCGATACCTCGCAAAACATTCTTACAGTTGAGGATCCTATTGAGTATACCCTTCCTGGGATTGGGCAAACACAAGTAAATAATAAAGCTGGATACAACTTTGCTTCAGGCCTTAGATCAATTCTTCGTCAAGATCCTGACATAGTCATGGTTGGAGAAATTCGAGATATTGAAACTGCTAAAATTGCTATTCAAGCAAGCTTAACAGGGCACCTAGTGCTTTCTACTATTCATACCAATAGCGCCATTGGAGCCATTGCTAGATTGAGGGACATGGGCATTGAGTCATATCTTTTGTCATCAAGTTTGCGAGTGGTTATTGCCCAGAGACTTGTTAGGAGATTGTGTGAAGATTGTAAGACACCCATTCAACCCTCGGCTTCAATTCAAAAAGAATATCAAATCAATAAAAACGATAGCATTTATCAAGCTGTTGGATGTTCCAGTTGTAACAACAAAGGGTTTAAGGGTAGGATTGCTCTAGCTGAATGCATTCATATCTCTGATGAATTAAAAGCTTTAATTCATGATGAGGCCTCAGAAGCAAAATTAATTCAATCAGCTTTTAAAGATAATCTGTCGCTAGACTCATCTTCATCACAACTTTTGCGTGATGGTTTAACTACACATGAAGAGCTTTTAAGAATTCAAAATCATCAAGATGCCAACCTATAAATATATTGCAATCAATGAATCTGGAAAAAAAGTCAATGGGATTCTAAGCTCTGAATCCGAGCGTGCCGCAAGACTTCAAATCAAGTCATCAAACTTAACTCCTCTTTCATTGGATGTTACTACAAGGAAACAATTTTTAAGAGTCAGAGTCTCAAATAAACAACTGTTGTTTGCCACTAGACAAATTGCAACTTTGCTTGATTCAAGCATATCGATTGATGAAACCCTAAAATCTATTGCTCTTGAAGTAGAGGATAAATCTCTTTCCACAGCACTGCATGCAGTAAGAGATGAAATCCTTCAAGGGTCTAGAATTGCAGAAGCTATGTCTTCGCATCCATCAATTTTTAATGAAACCTATAGATCACTTGTTGCGGCTGGAGATGCTGCAGGTAACCTGCATATTGCTTTTAGCAACCTTGCGGATTATCTTGAAGAATCTGCTTTGGTTAGACAGCAAGTTATTTCAGCACTCGCATACCCTATGATTTTGATGGTCTTTTCAGTGGGAGTGGTTTTTGCTCTCTTAACATTTGTGATGCCTCAAGTTGTTGATCAGTTTGTTCGTGCAGGCGCTCAACTCCCGACTTTGACAGCTGTGCTAATGGGCGTATCAAATTATTCTGGATTAATCCTTCTTTCATTTTTATTACTAATTTTAGGCAGTTTTTTTTATTACAGACATCTAATTCAAAATAAGCAAAAAGCAATTTCTGTTCATAGAAGATTCCTCAAAATTCCCTTTATCGGTGCATTTATTTTAAATGCAGAGGTTGAACGTTTTTCAAGAGTGATGCATCTGATGATGAAGTCAGGTTTAAATCTAGATGTTGCTATGCAGCAAGCTCATGTCGTTATAGGTAATAGATATATCGCTAAATCTGTAGAGGATGCTAGGGTTGAGTTGGTAGAAGGTAAAGATTTCATTCAGTCACTTAGAGAAGCTAGAATTTTTCCATCTCTTTTTGTACAACTTCTTTCCAGTGGGTACAAGTCAGGAAATCTTACATTTATGTTTGAAAAAGTTGCACAATACATGAAAGGTGAAATAGAAAGCAAAAGATCTACAGTTTTATCTTTACTTGAACCTTTGGTTATAATTTTTGGCGGAGGCATTATTTTGTTAATTGTTTTAGCAATTTTATTGCCCATCATGCAGATGAATAGCATGGCTTTAGGATAAATATGAAAAATAATAAACCTGGCTTTACATTAATTGAACTTATGGCTGTCATAGTCATCTTAGGTATTTTAGCTACTATTGTTGCTGTTAATGTCTCACCCTTTTTGCAAAGGGCTAATCTTGAAAAGATGAGAGCAGATATTTCTCAAATTGAGAAAGCCTTAGAGTTGTACAAATTTAACGAATTAGCATACCCTTCAACAGATCAAGGGCTTCAAGCATTAATAACACCCCACAGTGAGCTTAAACGTCCTTATTTGTATCCTGAGAATGGGTATATTAATTCAACTCCTTTAGATCCATGGGGTAGAGAATATTTATATCTTCAACCAGGTCAAAAATCTAAAAAATATGATATCTACAGTCTTGGTGCAGATGGCTTAGAGGGCGGCTTTGGAGACGATGCTGATATAGGTAATTGGATTTCAGAAAACTAAATTTTTCTCATGGCTTTACTCTTTTAGAGCTTTTAGTTGTTTTGATTTTAATGGGCATCATTTCAACAGTAATTGTTACTAATACTTCCTTTGTAGATAGGTATCAAGCTGATCAAGTCGAACCTTACAAAGAATTCATTAATTTTCTCTCTGAGGAAAGCGCCTTAACCAAAAAAACTCTTGCATGGTTTATTGGAGAGAAAACCCAATCTGTTCATTTTTTAATAAAGAATGAATGGCACTCTAAGGACTTTAATTCTTTATATTACCCAAAGATAAGCAGTGACATTCTTTTCAAAGATGCTCGCGGTCAAATACTTATATTTCCAGAGGAAACTGAAATACCTTTTTTAATTTTTTATCCATCGGGTCGATCTTCTGGTGGCGAGATCCAATTTGGTGGGACTAATCAAGAAAGAGTGATTACCATAGATATCTTTGGCAAAGCATCAGACTCTAAAAATACTTATGTTTCTGCAAAAGGGTTTTAGTCTTTTAGAGGTTGGGGTGGCTTTGCTAATTCTTGGCATGGCAGTGACTTCTATCTTTCAATTTATCTCTTCCACCACGTTATCTACTTTTAATCTAGAAGATAGGGCTTATGCCAGACAAATTGCAAACAATAGATTGGCGCTTGCCCAGACGCTAGAGCCAATGATTGGAACTAATGAAAGAGATGGCCAAATAGAGTTTGGTGGAAAAACTTTTTTTTGGTTAGAAAATATGAATCAAGGCAATGAACAGATGAATGAAATTAGAATTTTGGTTGGCAAAAACAAGAAAGAAACATTATATGAATTGAGAGTTTTCATTGAGAAAAAATAAGCACTCAAACCAAGGCTTCACTCTAATTGAAGTATTGATATCTATTGTTATTTTGAGTCTCATAGCAGTTATCACCTCTAACTTCTTAAAATCTTCAATTCAATCAAGAGATTTTGTATCAGGAAAATCTAAAGAAATTTATGAATTTAATTTGCTCACTAGCACGCTAAATGAAGATTTGATCAATGCTGTAAACATTCCTTTAACAAATTTTAGAGGCGATATGGAAAAGGCAACTTTTATTGGTGGCGCTAATACCGACAGTTTCTCATTTATAACTAAAGCAATCACTCAAGATATATCGTCCAAAGACTTAGTAAGAGTTGAATATGTTTTAGAAAATCAATCATTGGTAAGAAGACAATATTATGCTGCCTCACCTGCAAACCCATTGGAATACATTGAAACAATGCTTTATGAAGATGTGGGTAATCTGCAGTTAGAATTTGCTGATAAAACCCAATGGTATTATGCATGGCCACAAGGACCAATTACACAAAGACAAATTCCAAACTTGATAAAAGTTTCAATCACCAATAAGCAAAATGAATCATTTGTGTGGGTAGTCAATCCAAGCATCAATACTATTTA
>Ga0209653_1001933_pt1 | contig 15840 bp, 11 predicted proteins | sample SaaInl6LU_22_DNA_FD_184644 | JGI IMG/M metagenome (GOLD analysis project Ga0209653, IMG submission 184644) | Marine microbial communities from expanding oxygen minimum zones in the Saanich Inlet - ESP_116LU_22_DNA (SPAdes) (version 2) | ecosystem: Environmental > Aquatic > Marine > Intertidal... | reverse complement strand
TGCAAATGTTGCACTATCAGCCTTAAATGCTGTTTGTGCGAACAATGCTTGAGCCGCAAATCCTGCTGAGTCTGCTCCTAACGCAAAGTTAGCAGTTGAAGCATTCAGCACACTGTCGATACTTGCTCTAAGTACACCAACTGTAACTTGCTTTGTTGAACTGTCACTTGCGTCAACAACTACAAGAATATCTGAATCACTAGGAGCGAGACTTAGTATTGGTAGTTCTGATATTTTTACCGTAGCCATTTTAGTCCTCTATATTTCTAACTGATTGCCGTCTTCAGTACCGATTATGTTGATGCTATTTTCAGTAACTAATACTGTTGCATCGCTCGGTCCAGAAGTTGCGACGGTTATTGACACAGTTCCAGTTTCTGAAACACCGCCAGATGGTGTACCACGATACACGAACGTATCTACACCAACAAAGTTTACGTCTGGTGTATATCTGAATACACCGTTACTTATAATATCAAGTGTACCGTTAGATGGCGAACCACCTGCGGCAATCGCATAGTTAACTGTCGATGATTCAAATGAATCAAATGTCGTTACATCAACAGTTATGGCTTGACCTGAAAGTGTTGGTCCTACACTGCCACCGAATGCGTCTTTCTCTCCAAGAAGAACAGATACATTGACAATAACAGGAATAGATGAACCATCTTCGTAGTTAACACTAATCGTAAATGTGTCATCGCCCCACCAATCTTTTGCTGGTGTGAACGTCCAGGTGCCTAAAGCATTCTTACGACCAGTTCCTGAGACTGTTGCTTCTGTTAATGTTGCAGTTGCAGTCCCATGGTCTGGTTGTCGTAATATACTAAATGATGTAACAGTTTTGATTGTATTTGTAATCTGAAATGCAGAGTTAGTAATCGTACCCGCATCTTCACGAACAAGCGAACCTTCAGTTCCTACAACAACATTTTCATTATCTGTAATCGACGAATATAATAAGTCGTTATCAATGTAATCAAAAATGTCAACACGTGTAGTATTGATGATTGAACTGCCCGACGATATATCTTTGTATAGACTTATCTTCATATCAAAGTCTAACGTATAAATGATTGAACGTCTTGCTTCTAATAAGCCTTCGTAATCATCTTGAAATGAAACACCCGTAAGTGAAATAGGTGTGTCTTGTTTTACGTCGTAGTCATCTAATGGATTAACTGTTACAGTATAGTTTGGTGTAAAGTAAGGTAAAATCTGTTCAACAATCTGTAAAGCATCGTCTTGTGACTTTGCATATACATTTAACTGAAAACTTACATTGTAAGGAACAGGTGTATAAATCTTATCACCTTTTGTTGTATCTTCACCTACTTTAACACATTTATTCAGTTTAGGTAGTTGTCTAGAAGGATCGTAGTTCATTGCCACAATCTCGAATGACATTCTAGGTAACTTAAGTGCTATCTGTCTTTCACCCATCTCACCGTTACGCATATTGTCAATACGCTCAAGAAAGTCTCTTTTCGGTGCATATGATAATGGCACTTTCTGTTGACTGATTACACCACCAGATGAGTTCTTGCGAATCACACTTATGTCGTTAAACAATGATCCGAATACTGCTACTGCTTTTCTAAAACTTTGATGATAGAAATGATTGCCAAACATTATTGAGGATCTCCAAATGGATTCGATTCTGAGAAGTCTAAGAAGTCATCTGCTTCTGTATCAAAGAAATCGTTTTGAGCACCTTCTTGCAAGTCTTCATCATCAGTTGACGATGGCGTACCAGTTGCTCCTGACGATACACCTACAATAGGATTCGTTGTGGTCCAAGTATGATACTCACCATCACTCGCACCACTATGTGTAACATATACTTTATAGTTGTCAGGATCTGAAGCATCAATGCTGGTGATTTCACCATTCATTGTGTATGTGCTATTAGTTTGTCTAATCGCTTCATCAATCTCAAATGTGCCTGTAATATCTGCTTGATTGAATACAAGTACATTTTGATAAGCATGAATAGTCTCAACACCATCAATAGTAGCCACACCAGTATCAAAGTCTTCATCGTTGTATTCGAACATTTCGCAACGCATTTTGAATACAGGTAAATCTTTTAACTGATAGAATGGGCTTTCTGTCTCGACACGTGTAATCTCAAACATAGTATTTGATAGTGTCAAGTAGATTAAGTCACCCTCTCTTGGGCGATAAAACTGTTCGTCAATAGTGTTTTCGTATTGACCAACAGTCTGTTGCCATCTACGACGAGCAACAATAAAGGTGGCGGCATCACGTATCTCGATGCCAAACTTAGAGAACAAGTCGCCTTCGCCATCGAAGCCTTCTGTATTTTCGATGTACATTTCAACACGATAAGCATTATCAAATCGAGATGTATTATCATCACCAAAGATGTTATCACGATTCACGATTTCACGAGGGATGTAATAAACATCCTGACCGTAAACTTTCAATGATTCAATGATTAAATCTTGATACAGTCGTTGCTCATTTTGTGTGCCCTGCGTAAAATACTTATTAACAGCCATCTTAACCTACAAAAAAGTCTACGGGAAGTTCTTGTTCACTTCGAAGTTTTTCTTCTAAACGTTCAATGTCCGTCATCGCATCATCGAATATTTGACGCCCATTCATTATAACGCCACCTGGAAGTTGCATACCTTCAAACTTCATTAAGTTTGTACCCCACTGTTGTTTAATCAGTGCAGTCGTATAATCTTTGATAAACATATCATTGTAAATACTAGTATGGACATCAGGATCAATAGTCTGATATATTTCTGCTACAATCCAATCACCCTCTTTCAAATCACCGTCATTGAAGTCACCGTAAATATATAAACGATTCATTCGACGTGAAAATGATACTTGAGGTTGACCATGTAACTGCATATCAATCATACTCAGATATTGTTCCATCTGATAGAGATATGACAAGTCACCCGCAAAGTTTATGAAGTCACCCATATTATTCAAAAACATTTGATATCTTAAATCGAATAGATTACCACTCGAACCAAATGTAGACGATACCGGAAATACTTTCGATACGTATAATACATTTGATGATATAGGAACATATTTGTTTGCGACATCATCAGCAGTAATCTGATATTTCAGATATGTACGATGAGTCGCATCACTATGAAACTCTTGATATTTTTGAATAGCATCATCAACTTTGTCTTCGATTTGGTCTGTATCGACATTAATCTCGATAACAGGTTCTCCCAAACGTCGAAGGCAAAAATCAATCAACTCTTGTCTTGTAGTAGGTGATGCCATTGTTTACTCCGTAAATACTACTATTTATGCACCCCACAGGACTTCGCCTGCAGAATCATAAATGATTAATCTTCTGTCTACAATATCATATAGACCGCCACCGAACTTCATGTCACCACCAGCAACTACACTATCTTGTGCAGTTAATGCACCTACAGTGATTGCAACACTGGTAGAATCACCACGTGCTGTAACAGTTGCAAGGGTATCTTGTTCTGAATCAAGAAATCCGAATGTGTTTATGTTTCTAAATGCTACATCACGACTACTATCAACAACAAGTACAAGTTCTTGTGTCTCATTTAAAGCAATCTCATCGATTCTTAGATTGCCAGTTGTAAGACGATTTAATACATTGTTATATGATAATGCGGCATCAACGTGCACACTATCTTCGCCTGACACACTACGAACTAAAGTAGGATAATATTCACTATCTGTAGCAGGTACGACAACAATCGTAGTACTACCTTCACCACCATCAGAAATGATAGTTGTAGTGATAATCTGACCAGTCGTTTCGTCTAAGAATAATGCTGTTGTTGATACACCTGGATCTACATCATTAAGAGTAACTTTGCCATTAAATGTAGCATTATTTGTTACTTCGAGTGTAGAGTCAAGAATAACACCACGATTGAAATCAAAAGTATCAGTAGCACCACGATAAAGCATTGATGCTCCGTCAGTACCATCAATAATGATACCCGAACTATCTGCTTCTGCTGGAGTTGTTGCTCCACTTGCTACTGTAATAGTTTTATCGTCAATCAATAACTCTGTTGAGTTAATAGTGGTTGTTGTACCATTAACTATTAGGTTACCACCCACAACAACATCACTAGTAAATGTTGCGCTATCTGCAAAGAGTGCACCAACAGTGATGTCGTTGATTGTAATATTACCACGAGTAGTAACTGTGTCTAATGTTTCTTGTGCTTCAAAAGCACCTTCACCCAGTCTTCGTAGTTTTACAAATGTACTTGAATCAGCAGAGAACGGGTCACCCGATGCTACTAAAACATAATAGTCAGAGTCTCTTGCAGAGTCGAGTGATTCAGGTCTGAACTCAATACCTTCAACAGCAATCTCACCGCCAAGCGAACGTGTTCCATCTTTCAATGATGTGAATGGAGCATTATCATAATCAGGGCTACCCGGATTAGGTTCTGCTTGCGCTAACTGTAGAAACTCATAGCGATCGGAATCTAACTCATTGTTAGGTACCGTTGCGACCTTACCTGATAGTGACTGATCCGATACTGAAGATATTGCCATCTTTAATCATCCTTACCCGTTTAATGATTCTAGGTAACTTAGCGATAGTTTTAACGTGCCGCCAGTAGATGCTTCTGCAACTATACGATTGTTCTGTTCAACAATCAGCTTACCCGTAATCAAACCTACCGCATCAGAAGGTAACACCCTCAAGTCTTTGATAAGTTCTATTTCTTCGCCAGTTATAATATTCTTATGTTTTAACGTTACTGTTTCAGTAGTCGATCCAACATTAGCGCATTGCGCCATAAGAACAATCGCTGTGATTCCGTTCGGACAACGATAAACCTCGTCACTGTCTGCGGCGAACGGTCCCGCATTCAGTGTTGCAAACGATGATTTAAATGTATTTAATGGTACTGCCATTTTCTATTAACCTTCTAGTGCTAGAATATATGGAGTCAGAATCGCATATAGAGAACGTTCAAACGTTTCACCTTCGATTCGACCTGCCTGTCTTCTTATTGTCAACTCACTTCCGATTCTGAAATCACCAAGTTCATCCGTACTTGTGAATACAACAAGACCTTCGTTTGTTCCAGAATCATATACTACTTCACGATCTTTTCTAGGAATACCACCGTTCTGAGGAATCGCTGTAAACGTATTCGTACCAGAACCGACATATTCGAATGTGTGTGAAGAAGACGTTATAACTGAACGTTGACGGAACGAAACATTTTGGGATCTTTGCTTATCAGCATTCAATGGTGGTTCGAAACGTAATGTATATGAACCATCGCCTTCTGAATCAACGTCAAGTACAGTATAAAAATAATCTTCAGAATCAAATACCATTGCATCGCCATAGTTAGGCTTTTTGAACTCACCGAACGAACCGATGTAATCATTTGAATCTAAGTTGATAGAGTTATTTATTGTTAATACATCATCGAATGTACGATAATCTGAATCTAATACACCTCGATATAACACTGGGCTACTACCACGAGCAACTAGACCGAAGTCACCAAATGATGAGTTCGAGTTAGTGATAGAACATTGACCACCACCTTCTGCAAGAATAGAAGTCTGTGTTGAGATTGTAAAGATTGATACTAACTGAGCATAACCTCGATTCATCATGTGTACGCCATAACCAGCGGCATTGTACTGAGTAAATGCATCTGATACCATAGAACGTAAACCAGATACTTTCGAACCATCTACTCGCATACCAACACCATCGTTAGTAATAACTGTACAGTTTTGTATATACGGTGATTGTACGATGAATGGTCCAGCTCCTGGGCTATCTACACGTGGATCATACGCAACAGCCGCGGCAAAGTTCTGATTGTCTCTGAATGTAATATCTTTAATGAAACAACCATTGTCCATATAGAACATATCTGAATCAGGGCTTGCTGGTCTAACAGTTGTTGTACGTAAGTTATCACCAACAATCGCAGTCTTAGGTGGTAGTTTAATCGGGTTATTGATTACGTAATCACCTGACTTCAAGAAGATAGTTGTATCACCAGTGTTCTTAGCCGCATTGATTGACTGTGTGATTAAGAAATCACGAATAGCATCAATACCTGTAATCGCATCGATTATACCACTAGGTGTGCCACGAGCAGATAAGTCTGGCTCAACAATCGCTGGTACACTATCAAGTGAACCTGCTGTAATCGCACCTGTTAAGATAGAGACATTGTTTTGTAAAGCAGTTGCTTCAGTTGCAGTTGCAAACTGACCACCATTACCACCTGAATCATATCCGTATGTAATATTAGATGTTGGTTCGCCTTGTACGATTTCGCCAATGATTGTACTCAAGTGGTTATATGTACCAACAGTTGCCGCAATCTCATTACTGTCATTGCCTAACTGACTTAATGCACCGACGAAGTATGCTCTCGTATTCAATGTGATACCATGAGTACCACCGTAAAGGACGTCGAATGTTAAGCCATCAACAATGAAACCTACGTCACGACGACAACGAGTTCTGTCGTATGATGTTGGACCATATCTGTCAGCATATGTAACTACTTGGTCTTGTATTGTAGGTTTAGCATTACTAATAATATTGTAATCTGTTAAGTCTAAACCAGTATGATTATTTTGAATCTGTGGAGGTATGCTACCCGAACTATCTGCGGCAATCGCATCAGTAATGATGTCGATATAAGAACGTAGACGTGTTACTTCTGAATCAGTTGCAACACCTGCGTCTGTATTCTGACCAGCAAACTCTTCTTTGATAACTTGACTTGCAACAGAATCTAATCTGTCATAAGCGGCTAATGTAAATGCTACTTCACTATCAGATCCTAACTGAGATACAGCACCTTCATAGTATGCGAATGCAGAAGCACGTGCACCTACGTTACCGCCATATAACAAGTCATGAGTTAACGCATCTAGAATATAAGATGTGTCACGACGACATTTTGTTTTGTCGTAAGTCGTAGGACCATAAATGTCAGCCCATGCGATTACTGAATCTTGTAATGATAATGTATTGTTGCGAATCAGATTATAATCTGTTAATAGCGCAGGTGCAACACCCGCAGAATCTGGAGTTTCTAATGTTGCAAGTGCACTATCAGCATTACCTGCTACTAGTACGTCAATGATAACATCAACTAATGTGTTTAATCTGTCTGTTTCTGTGCTTCCCGCAACACCCGAAGACAAGTCTTGACCTTCGAATGTACCTGTTACTACTTGACCTAGTACTGTTTTAAGTTGTGTATATGCACCGATAGTAGCCGCTACTTCACTGTCTGTACCTAGTTGACTTGCAACACCCACAAAGTAAGCATCAGCAGAATAACGAGAACCGACATTACCACCATATTGAATATCAAACGTTAATGCATCTAGAATATAAGATGTATCACGACGACAATCAGTACGGTCATATTGTACAGGACCTGTTAAGTCAGCATGTGATAATACTTCAGAAGCGATTGAATCGATTGCTGAAAAGATTGTTTGATAATCTTCTGAAGCAGGTGTAGCAACACCAGTCAAGTCAGGTAGAACTTCTGCATCAAGACTAGCAGTATCACCATTAACAAGTGTATCGATAGTCAAGTCAAGTAAAGAACCAACACGTGATAGTTGTGATGAATCAGCAGGTGTACCAGTAACATCTTGCCCTGGATATATTTCTAAAATAACATCTTGTGCAATATCTTTCAGTTCACGATATGCCGCAATAGAAGCAGTAACTTCACTGTCACCACCTAGTTGCGAAGCCGCACCAACAAAGTATGCTTGTGCTGATTGACGTGAACCATAGTTTCCATCATATAGTAAATCATGAATAACACCATCAAGAATGTAACCAACATCACGACGACATTTGTTAACATTATATGATAATGCTGGGAAGTTAGTCTCGATATAAGATATAACTTGATTTACGATGAATGTTTTATTAACTTGTAACTGTAATGCACCATTTTTCTCATTCACACTTGAAGTGATATTAGGATCAAATGTGATTGTATTACCCGCAGAATCACCATTCGTAATGATGTCAATAATCTCATTGATTGTTGATGTTACGAAGTTCTGTGTTGATGTATCGATATCTCTTTCATTAATCTTAGTTGCAAGATATTGTAGTGACTCGATTGATTCATTTGCATCATCTGTTAAGATAAAGTCTGCATTTGCACGACGACCAACTGTAACATGGCTGTAGTTAGAACCAGTCGCTAAATCATTTGTTACTGCTTTAATGACACGTTCAACATCAGTAGTGAATCTAGTTCTATCGAATGTAAGATTACTAAAGTTTTCAGAAATATATTTGATTACTTCATCAATAATCAACTCTTTGTTACTTTGGATCTGTTGACCTGCCGCACGTCGTTGAGTATTAACAACAGGTGAAGTAGGAAACTCTACAGCATCAGCCGCATCGATACCATTGTTGATAACATCAATAATCTCATTAATACTATCTGTAACGTGAGTTTTTGTTATGTCTGCTAAAGAAAGAGTATTGATTGCATCACGAAGATGTTCAATCGCACCAGTCGTACCCTCTTTCTGGTCACTTAAAACATATGCTGAGTTAGCACGTTGATAAGCAAGCCCCGAAGTAACTGTGTTATAGTTAGAACCTGTTATTAAATCAAATGCAACTGCATCGATAATATAACCAGTATCACGACGACATTTTACTTCATCGTAGTTTTGAACATCAAAGTTCTGAGCAACATGTTTGATGATTTCATCAATGATTAACTCTTTGTTATTCTGAAGTTGGTCACCTGCCGCTCGACGATTATCATTCGTATATGGTATGCTAGGGAAAGTTAACTCATTTGCTTGTGCAATACCATTTGTAAGAATATCAACAATCTCTTGAACATTTGCTCGTATAGATGCTTTAGTTGCATCAGTAATAGGCAAGTCAAGAATCTTATCACGTAAGAAGATGATTGCAGAGATAGTAGGATTTTTCTGGTCTGATAATACTTTAACAGCATTACCACGATAATAAGCAAGACCTGCTGTAACTGTGTTATAGTTAGAGCCAGTCATTAAATCGTAGATTAAACCTTCGACAATGAAGCCAGTGTCACGACGACATTTACTTCTGTCATAAGAAATGGCTGGGAAGTTATTTGAGATATATGCTGTTAACTCATCTTTCAGCCATTCTCTATTATTTTGTAGAATAACTGCCGCATCATCTGCATCAGCAGTTGGTAATGATGATGGTACAGGATAGCGAATATCATCTGCGGCTTTCTCTGTACTTGTTTCACCATTGATAAGAATATCTACAACTTCTGACCAATACTCGTTGTTACGATATAATGCACCGTCTTGACCAATAGATGCTTTTACTTCATCTACTGAACCGATAGCACCACGTGCTTGGTTAAATGATACACGTGTAGGCGTTAACTGTTGATTGACGACTTTAAGAGAACCTGCACGTTGATATGCTAACCCACTGGTAACAGCATTATAGTTTGTTCCGAGCGCCATGTCAAGATATAAGCCATCAAAAAGATAACCGAAGTCACGACGACATTTTGCTTCATCGAATGCAAACGATTTCAACTCAGTGATAGTCGAAACAGCAGAGTCAATCGTCTTAAAGGAATCCCCTAAAGACTTACCTGTATTTCCAAACTTACCTGATTTAGAAACATAAAAAACGTTTTCGACTGCATCATCACCCACCTGTACGATATCGATTTCACCATAAGCATTACGCTTAAGAAACATCTTACCGTCGTGTGTGTTGATACCAATCTCACCGAGTGCTAAATCAGTGATCCCAGGCTTTTGCCCGGGAACGTTAGTTCTTTTTTGTAGTAACCTTGTATCAGTCATTTATGTTCTCGTCAATCTTTTCTTCTATTTATCATCCTGGATATGATGGATCATTTCCAAAAAATCCGCCATCTAAAGCAACGATTGATACGTCACCATCCGCCGAAACACTAAACTGCTTAGTTGTCTGTGCGCTATCTGCCCATCCACCGAACTTAGCAACACCTAATGTATCACTATCAGCAATAGTTGCTGAAATAGTTAACTTGTCACTGTCGTCACTATATGTTGCAGTGATACCATCACCACCGACGATTAAGTCTGCGACTGCACTATCAATGTATTCATCGATTGAAATATCTTTAATGAATAAATCACTATCGACATTTAATCTTGATATATTAACAGAATCGAGTGAGGTTATACCTGTAACTGTTAAGCCAGCATCAATCGATACGTCATCGAATAAAGTTGATTTGCCAGTTACTTTTAGGAAACCTAATGATGCAGAATCTAATACTGTTAATCTACGTATCGTAACATCAGAATCAAACGTTGCTTCACGTGATACATTTAACTGTCTAAGTGATGTAACACCAGTGGATATAGCTGAATCGAAGGTTAATATACCTTGAACGTCTAAGTCACCAGTAGATGTAACTTTTGTAAATGTTGCACTATCAGATACGTTTAATATACCGACATTGATTCTATCAATGAACGATGCAGAATCAACAAGTAAAGCACTTGCGGGTGTTAGTACACCTTGAGTATGATTAAGTAAATCAGTAAAATATTTACCACCAATCACATCAAAACGTTGAGCAACACCGTCACTCTCTGCTCCGACACCTATGAATAATCTATCACCGCCATTACCAAACCCATCAGTTGATGAATCGGTGAGGAATGAATATGCAAGTTCGCCAGTTCTTAAATCAGTTGGATCGCCTTGTGTGCCCGAACGACGAATGAGTATGTTAGTACGTGCTGAATCCGAAGGATATACTTTACCATCAACTATCTGTTTGTTGAGTGTAAGACCTGCTTCCCATTCGCCCGATGAATCACTGTATATAAGTAGTGAACCATCTACAGCATTATCAGTATTAACACCACGTAGATTATCTACATCAGCGTCATTAGACACGACCACACTACGAATAGGTGTGCCTACGGTGATGCGTTTTACTTTTGTTCTATTGCTTACAACTATCTTATACTGTGGTGCATTATTGTCTGACATGTGCGTTTACCCTAGGTTACCGATGGAGTAACTGAAATGATACCTTCAAGGACTCTTTCGACAATAGTATTGGAATCACTGTCTAGATGTGATATTTCAACATCATAAACATAACGTTTCTTTGGATTAAGAGTATCAGATACAGTATTAGTGAGTGATAGGCTTACTATGCCTTCGTCTGCGGGTGTTGCAACAATAGATGTAAAAGGTATCTTATCAGAATCTCTTTCATCATATCGTGTTGCCATTTTTGCAGAAACGGAATATCCCGTTAAGTCTTTTGCAGAGCCGTCAAGATTGACTAACTGCAACTCAACAGAAACGTCCGTTCCTTTATCTATTGTAAGTTCTTCGTAGTGTGCCATAGAGTCCAGTTTCCATATATAAAACTAATAACTCTATTTATACCTTTTTAGGCTTGAATATCTTCAATAACCCAATCTTGTATGCCTTGTGACATTTCAGAACGGTCGAACACAAAAGCAACGGTCATACGTAATCCAGTCTTACCATTACGTGCCGCATGATAAACAATCTTATCTTGACTGTCTTCATATGCACCAAAGTAACCTGCTTTACACTGCCAACCTTTTACATCTGGTATACGAGTCACTTCTTGTTTCTCTTGGTCAAAGTGCTCCCAATAACCATCACCAGTTTCTGAGTATGTAAAGATTAGATTGAATGCCGAAGCATTTGCATTGTTGTGCCAAGAAATATAGCCACCTGGCGGATACACTGAAAACAATGCGTTACGTTTTAGATTGAACGTAGTTTGAATCTTATTTAAAAACTCTTCTTGTTTCTGTTGTACTTCGGGTATCGCAATCGAAGAGGCTTCTTTAGCAAAGTTAAGTTGCCCGATACCAAAAGAATATCCCGTTAAAATCTCAGGAAACCCATTATGCTCTCGCCCCATACGCATGATTTTACGCATGTAATCATGACCAGTAAAATGGTCAGCATCTTTGTCATTAAGATTTCTTTCTTTACCACAGACAACACTTTTATAATGGTCGTCTTGAACAAACCATAGGGCCTCGTTTAAAATGTCAAGTGCAAAATCATTTAACGGAATATCTTTCATCATGAGTTAAAACTCCATCTGTTTAGCATTAGTAGATGAATAGTGTCGAATGACAACTGGCTCATCATTATGTTTATACTTATATTTAGAGTAGAAGTTCCAACGTGCATCGTCTTTCATAATAGAGACTTTAAGGTCTTTATATTTTTCTTCTTTATTTGTTAACCACCAGAGTGAGAACTGATCCCAACGTTTGAAAGATTGTGGATAGTTTTCTAAATCTTCTGATCCATCTGCTTTCTTTGGCCACCATCCATGATTATACTGCTTGTCAGTTAAATCCCACCAATCTTGCATGAACTCACGTACTATTGGTTTACGCATATCATATAGACATACACCACCACATAGTTCGAAACCTGCTTTGGTGCCATCTGGTTTAGTTGCACCCGGGAAAAATACTTCAGCATAACAATAGTGTCTATCTGCTGGTAACCCAGTGAACTGAATATCATCATCGCCTAGTAAGTCAAATACATTAGCAATGTCTTCGTGTTCACATTCAGTGTCAGCGTCGATGTAGAAGGTAATGTCATAAGGTGTGCGTGCCATACCCCATAGTTTAGCACGTTTATGGTCATCACAAAAAATGATTTTATCACATACTTCTGAACGTTTATCTAGAAAGCGTTCTTCTGTAACTAATGTAATCTTTGCTTCGGGATGAAAGTCTAAGATTGATTCAATAAGATTGATAGCAGAAACATAAAAAAACTTTGTGCGAGATGCAACAACAACATAACCTTTAGTAGGTTCACTCATTACTCACTTTCCTCATTCTTTATCATATAACCCATTTCTTTTGCAACAATAAGTGCGGCAATAGCATTCATTTCAACAACATTTTTAGCACGACGTAGTTTACCACGCAATGCTCTATCACCAGAGTTTTTAATCTCATCAATCTCAAATGCTTGAAGTTTATGATTGAACAACTGTTCTAACTCATGTGACTTTTTCTGTTGCTCATGTAAAGCACGTTTTTCTTTTTCTTCACGGTCTTTACGATTACGACGTTCATCAGTATTCGCATCAATCTTTTCTAAGCCAACTTTTGCAACGACTTCTTTCCAGTTAGGGCATTCAGAACCATCGTTTCGAGTACGATGAAACTGCATCACATCCTTGCGTTTCTTACCATTGGCTTCTTCTGTTATTCTAATACATTTTAGAATAGAGCGGTCTTCCGCTTCCCAGAAAGCATTATCTAGGTATTCATATTTCATTATTTTCTCCATAGTTCATTATGCAACACGTACATATAGTGTATAAGTTTGAATCGTAACTGGCGTAGATACTAGTTTAGCCTCGTCAAGATATGATTCTTCAATGTCAGTTCTAGTTACATATTCAGTCTCGTATGCCGCACCTGAGTATGTAACAGAATAGTTTTCAAGTTCACCTACACCTTCGAATGTACCTGTGTACGCTTCGTCGATTGCAGTTCCATCGAAGTTTGATGCATAGTTTTCAGCATCAACAGTTCCATCATAGTTAACTTCAGTAAGACGAGTATAAACGTCTTCAATATAATCTACTTCATATGAAGTTTCGTATGTTGACTCAATGTAATCAGTTGAGTAAGTTTCGTCAACACCGTCTGCTTCATAGTTTGGTGTATAGTTACCAGAATAATCTGTTTCGTATGTAGGTATATAGTCGCCAATATAATCACCGATATAACTCTCAACATATGTTTCAACAAAGTCGCCTAAGTATGAATCAGTGAAGTTACCTGAGTATGTATCGACGAAGTTACCCGAGTAACGACCTTCAAACGATTGTAAGAAATCACCGATGTAATCAGACAGATAGTTACCTGTGTAATCTGTTTCATAATCACCAGTATATTGACCTTCAAACGTTTCAACAAAATCACCAGTATAATCTGATTGATAGTTACCAGTATAATCTTCAATGAAGTCACCAGTATATTGACCTTCGAAGTTATCAGTAAAGTTACCAGAATATGTCTCAACAAAGTTACCCGAGTATTCTTGTAAGAAGTTACCGATATAGTTACCTTCAAAGTTTTCTAAGAAGTCACCTGAATAATCTGAAACATAGTTACCAGAATAATCGACTAAGTAGTTACCAGTATATTGACCTTCGAACGTCTCAACAAAATCGCCAGTATAATCACTGACATAGTTGCCTGTATAGTTTTCAGCAAATGCACCAGTATATTGACCTTCAAATCCTTGAGTAAAGTCACCAACATAAAGTACTTCATAGTTACCAGTATATGGTGATTCATAATCTCCAGTGTACTGACCTTCAAAGTTTTCTAAGAAGTCACCTGAATACAATGATTGATAGTTACCTGTATAATCAGAGACATAGTTACCTGTGTACTGACCTTCGAATGTATCTACGAAATCACCGACATAATCAGAGACATAGTTACCAGTATAATCAGATACGTAGTTACCTGTATATTGACCTTCGAACGTTTGTAAGAAATCGCCAGTATACAATGATTGATAGTTACCGATATACTCTACTAAGAAGTTACCAATATATTGACCCTCAAAGACATCAACATAATCACCTGTATAGACAGTAGTGAAGTTTCCTGAGTAGTCTGAGATATAATCACCAGTATACTGCCCTTCAAATGTTTCTAAGAAGTCACCAGTATATTGACCCTCAAAGTTAGCAGTAAAATCACCTGAATACAATGACTGATAGTTACCTGTGTATTCTTCTACGAAGTTGCCTGTATATTGACCTTCAAACGATGATAAGAAATCACCTGTGTACAATGACTGATAGTTACCAGTATAGTCTGTCTGATAGTTACCTGTGTATTGACCCTCAAAGTTAGCAGTAAAGTTACCAGCATATACTACTGTGAAGTTACCGCTATAATCTGCAACATAGTTACCTGTGTATTGACCTTCAAACGTTTGTAAGAAGTCACCAGTGTAATCCGATGCATAGTTACCTATATAAGTCTCAATGAAGTTACCAGTGTAGGTACCTGCAAAGACTTGAATGAAGTCGCCAGTGTACAATGACTGATAGTTACCAGTATAGTTGGTAGTAAAGTCACCTGTGTACTGCCCTTCAAATGTCGATATGAAATCGCCAATATAGTTACGTAAGAAGTTGCCAGTGTAGTTTACTTCATAGTCACCTGTGTACTGACCTTCAAACGCTGATATGAAATCACCAGTGTAGTTCTCTGTGAAGTTACCAGAGTAAGATGCTAAGAAATCACCTAAGTATTGACCTTCAAACGTTTGTATAAAGTCACCGACATATGTTTCTTGATATTCACCAGTATAAACAGTCGTGAAGTTACCTTCATATTGCCCTTGGAACTGAGCAGTAAAGTTACCTGCATAAGTCTGAGTAAAGTTACCGCCATAGTTACTTAAGTAGTTACCAATGTATTGACCTTCGAAGTTCGCTGTAAAGTCAGACGAATAGTTTGATGCATACTGACTCTCATATGTATTACCATATGCAGATGCATAAACACCTTCGTAGTTAGTCCATTGAACACCACCAGCAAGAAGATTAGTAACAGTTGGTTGAGTACCATCAACGATTTCAACACGAGGATTCCACCATGATTGGTCAGTCGTCTCATTAGTTGAATAATACAAGTAAGAACGATGTACAGAACTTGTTGTACCCGCTAACCATTCCCAGTCAGTATTAACATTTGCTACTTTGTTACCAT
>Ga0209653_1001927_pt1 | contig 15876 bp, 13 predicted proteins | sample SaaInl6LU_22_DNA_FD_184644 | JGI IMG/M metagenome (GOLD analysis project Ga0209653, IMG submission 184644) | Marine microbial communities from expanding oxygen minimum zones in the Saanich Inlet - ESP_116LU_22_DNA (SPAdes) (version 2) | ecosystem: Environmental > Aquatic > Marine > Intertidal... | reverse complement strand
CCGATCATAAAGACAGCACAACCATTTTAGTCTTCACGTGTATTTATCAACGACAGCAAAAAACCGTACAAAACTGGCTATTCTGCAGCCATTGCAACAGGCGCTTTCTTCGTGGCTTTACGCGCAGCGCTTTTGGCCTCAGCTTCTTTAATGATCTTTACAAATCTTGGGTGCACAAAGTCAGGTTCAAGCCCTGCCAGCATACACACTTCGCTAAACTCACGGGTTGGATAGGACCCAACCCACCTCGCCGCAGTGACAAAATCTTTATGTCCTTCATGACTGCGGTTTGCGTCACGAATGTCCCGAAGGACTTGGAACAATACTGCCTGCCAGAGCAATTGGTGTGAGGAGGAATCGATCATAGATTTAATTTAGTTAGAATCCACACAGTGTCATCCTGATACTTTTGTGCAAAATCAATACTCCTCTGCCAACATGATCGTAAGTACACGGGTGGTCACAGCTGAATCGGTGGGATCTGGCGAATGCATCTGCAAGTCCATGTCGTAGGTATCGATCTTCCAGAAGACGGTTATATCCCCGTGAAGGAATGATCCAAAGTCATGTTCTCCGTAAGGATCGTTATCGGGCGTGAAGGCATCAAAGCGGCACACTTGGTCCAGCATTGATGGCACGTCATCTAATGCCTGCACGCCCTGAGTGATCACAGCACGACAGCCTGTGAATGACCGCCGCGCGTGATCATTAAGTGCTGCTATTTTAGTTGTGGTTGCATCAGGCATTTGCAGCAGCTTTGGCAGCCCCTGGTTTAAGGCGGGGTTGCCGTTCCGCCACTTTGGTGATGGCTGTGTCCAGCTCTCCTGCAGCAGCTGCATGGTGCTGTCGCCCGCTAGGTCCTGAAACCAATATTAAAATAGATCAGTAGCCAATTATACACGAATACTTAACAAGGCGCAGTAAGATGAGGCTGCTAAAGGCTCAGCGCGCCACATCACAAAGTATGCTAACACGTCTTAAGATAAGTCTTTAGCTGCTCTGGGATATACCAACAGTTCTCATTTATAAGAATTATTGACCAATGCCAAAATACCTGCCTGAGCTTTATTTGCTTGAGCCAAGATGGCTGTTGCAACATCATTCTGAATTTGCCTTTTACTGAGATAGGCAGTCTCGCGACTGAAATTCAAATCCGAAATCGTATTACGTCCCAATGAATACTGAGACCTTAGGTCTGTCACGTTAGCAATAGCTGCTTCGAGAGCAATATATGAGGCAGACGCCTCGATACGAGCTGTACGAAGTTTTTCGTGAACTGTCTCAATTTTAGATGTGAGTAAATTACTTCCAGCACTAACAGCATCACTTGGCCGGTGAACCAGATCATAAGTAGGGATAGGCATGTACGGCCCATCTGTCTCCACGGTTGCGTCAAAGCCATCGACCTGTATGTAAGTATCATTCAAGAGGACTGATGGATTGTTCTCATTTTGATTATCAAGTTCGACAGTCATTTTTTTCGTAGGCGTAGACGTCGCTGCACCTGCCGATTTTTTAAACGCAATAGCCTGAACCAAAGCCTCGATCGCATCTTTCTCAATAGAGTAGGGATCTTCAGCGACAATATTATCAATTGTCATACTAGCGCCAGCGTATTGCCCACCGGTTCCATCATAAGTGCCGTTTACAAAAACAAAACGGTATTCACCAGTAGTTGGAACCTCCACGCTGGCCCTGCCACCACCCGCCTCACCAGTCTCATTCAAGGCAATCACTGGATCACCGATGGCGTCTCCATTGTTATCAACTTGATAGATATATCCAGCCACGTGATAGTGGTCTCCACCCGCAACAGCAGTATAATCAAACTTCAAAAAGTCGCCCGCCTCAGCAGAAAATTTATCACTAACGGCCGCTGGCCCGTGCACAACTCCATAGCCATTTGCCATTTCAAAGTTATTTTGCGCCAATGACAGGGCACCGTTCTGGACACCTACTGATCCCCCAAGAGACCCAGATGAAATGCGTGTATCATCGTTACCAGGACCGTTTTCAGTTTCAGCCATTTCTACATCAGTCGGTGTTGGTACAACAAATTCCACCCGCGCACTAGTATCAACGCTACGATCCCCGTCTGCGTTTGTAACAACTTCATCGTTAACACCATTCGCAAATTCAGAAATTGTAAACGACGTACCGAAGTCTACCCTATCCTCAAATCTCGTCCAGTTTAGGGGTACTGTTTCAGCCACGGCATTGTAATTTGCTCCATCCCAAACACTTTCGGTTAAAGTGGTTTCGCCGTTATAAGTGCTGCCGGTCGTTGTGGTTACGTTTCCAATTTGAAAGTACACTTCCGTAACATTATTTGTTGGGTTGCCGCGATCATCTGTAATAACACCATCAGGGTTTGCGACTTGCCGCTCCCGCCGAATGCTCCGTTGTTCAACATCTCCAACCTGGAACGTCAGCGCTGGCCCTCCACCTTCAGACAAAGGTCGACCAGTAGCATCAAAATCGTAATAACCAACACCGTTACTCACCTCATATGAGGTAGTTGCCATAGTTTGTGCAGTCCACGTTGTGTTGGAGGAATTAGTGGTAGTGCTTGCACGTGTGAGAGTTACTTCAACCTTAGCCTCTTCCGTTCCCTGAGTGGCCCCAACTGAAAATTGAACCACGCCATTCCCAGTATCAAATGCTAAGACGTCACCAGCTACATACCCCTGCCCGCCGTCAAGTATGTCAATCCCTGATATGATTGGCGCACCAGTACCATCATCACCGATTTGCAATGTGACTCTCAAACCAGAACCGGCTCCCTCCGTTGTTGGCGAAACATTGGTATAATCACCGACAGTAGGCGTATTAGGGGCGGCAATCGCGTCATTACCGCTGTTAAAACTGGAAATAACGCCGGCCCTTTCTTCAGTTCTGTCTACAGTTATCATGTTTTTATTGTAGCGGACGACCTCCTGCATGGTCTGACTGAAATCACCATTTGTGATATTTGAGGTTCCAGGAATGGTGGCATCGGCGAAAAGTTTGACGCCCAAAGCGCCGCCTACACCATTACGATCTTCATCAATTTGGCCAATCTCAATCCACCTGTTGTTGTAAGCTGACGACCTAAACTCAATAACGCCGTCAGCATCTACTCTCAAAACATCAGACCGGTCATCAGCTATAGACAGCACATCAGATGTCTCAATATTTTCAGTGATTGCAAAATCAAGATAGCCACCGTTAAAATCACCAGCGACTTCGACCGAAGCAAACTCATCTATCAAAACAGGAGCCGCATTTTTAACGTAATTTCTTAAATTCCCATCACCGACATCATCCAGAATATTGATCGATCCAGGACCTATATTTTCAGTGACAGGTGGCTGCGTTGTAAATTGAAAACCAGAAACTAGATCATCTGCTGTGATGCCGTCAGTCCTAGCCAGAATAGTTTGCTTTTCTGCGTCGGAGAGATCCCGCGAAATGATGTATCCAACCCCAGCTAACAGAGACGTCGTCGTAGGGTTTTTGTAATCATAGAGTTCATCATAATCGAAAGCTGTCTGAGTTATACTCCCAGTCGCACCGCGTCCACCATATGACAGGTTCAAAACATTATCGTCCTGGTTAAATATCTTTTTACCTTTATAATTTGCCGTCGATAGTGCGTGGTGGAAAGCGTCAGCTAATGCTTCAGCTTCCATATCGATATCGATATTGCTTTGAGTGCTGTTTGCGCCATTGGCACCCATAACAGCGAGCTCTTGCATTCTAGTAAGGATATCTGTTGCGTTGTCTAAGGAAGTGAGAGCTGTTGTTAGGTAGCCTTGGGCAACGACCATACTTTTCAACGCAGCTCCCGTGCCCGCCACATCCAAGTTCAAAGTGTTATCCATAGCCGCAAAGGCAGCACGATCGCCATCGGCAATGCTTTCGCGCGCCCGCGAAATCTTTTCGACGCTTGCTGCACTGAGGCGCTCCGATCTTTGGATCGAAGTACTAGCATGGTAGCTAGCCGCTGAAACGCCTAATGTTGTCATCTCGATACTACCTAAATTAAATTTCTTAATTGCCCATACGACGGCCTGAGAAATTTATTTAGCTTTCACTCGAGATTAATCAGTCCGTTGGCTGTGTACCAAATTGTTCATTCATACTGCTGAATATACCCTCCAAGCGAGGCGAATTACTGCAGTCGTAAGACATTACCAACTTCTTTTGTACATCGATCGGGGCAGAGTTGAGCTGAAAATTTGGGAAGTCTTCATGCACCACAAGCATCAGCTCGTCATCTGCCCTGGCCCTTACAAATGCCTCTCCATAGCGAAACGAAGTGTTCTCCTTTGTCCGCAAATTCTGCACGGCAAATGCATCATTTGTAATTTCACAATTAGTCTCAAGCCTCACGCGCGCGACCAACGCACCCTTCGTAGTACCTTCAATTTCTAAAACCCGTTCTAAGTCGAATATATACGTGCTCAAAGCACCTAGGGACATGATGATGGCTAGTGCTGCAAATACAATCACAGATTTAGAAGTCATAAGGATCCAAGCCAAACTTAATTTAAATGCGGTAGTCCTGAATTGTAGATGTCTCACACTAAAAGCGTGGATGTTCATCACCGCTTACACTTCTAATGTTAATTAAGCGGTTTCCACAGCGGTACCTGTGACACAAACTATGAGGTAGTCTTTATTGCCAAGATGCGCACCAGTCAGTTGCATATTGTAACCTATGATACAGTTTGCGCCCAACTTGATCGCATTTGCCTTCAGTTCAATGTCGGCTTCTTCAACTGTCTTCCGAAAAGAGGCATGGTACGCTCCAGGTCGCACTTTCCGCCTAAGTACTTTTTTTACAAAACCAACGTGCTCATGAGGTGTACTAGTTTGTGAAGCTTCTCCATGAACAATGCCCAATCTTTGACGTATTTTCAAATTAGGCGCCGTCTCTGTGGTGACTAAAAGGTGCTCAAACTTCGCAAACAGCCCATCGAGTGACTTAACGTTAGTTGGCTGTCGCTTGGGAGATTTTAGCTCCATCTGACCTTTAACAAGTGACTTCACATAGCACGCAACACACATTCCGTCGTGATCTTTGGAAGCATTTGCTTCCGCATATCCCATTTTTGTTTCGCACTGTGAGCATTTAGTCATTTAAGTTTTACCGCCAAATTAACGCGTCAATTTTTCTATCATCTCTGATGACGATTGCAGAAGACGCGCAGCGCCATTGAATTGCTGTTGCGCTTTAATCATAGCTGTCAGCTCATCGGTAATGTCAACGTTGGAAGCCTCCAAGCCTCCAACTTGCAAGGACCCAAAACCCTCAAACGATGGCGCACCCAATAGTAGAGCACCCTCTTGCCCCGAGACCATATAACGCGAATTACCAACCTGCCTTAGCCCACCAGGATTAGAGAATGTTCCCAATGCAATCGTGCTAATCGGTACGGGTTCAGCATTTCCATAAATTGCTGAAATCTGCCCATCCGCGTTAATATCCAAACTCGACATTTTCGCCCCATCACGAGCAAATGGAATTTGTATTGGGGCGACCGCATTTGGGTTGTCAACAACAGCAGCAAAACCGTTATCAACGAGTGGATATCCCAATACATTAGCGCCGTCAGGAGTAGTGAGAAAACCGTCTGCATCTACTGCAAACGACCCATTGCGAGTAAACTCGATACTACCTTCGTTAACGCCTACACGATTTGGGTTACGGACCATAAAGTATCCATCACCAGACAGAGCTAAATCTGTCTTTTTGTCAGTAGAGACAATTGCACTTTGTGAGTGGACCGCTCTGGTTCCTTCTACAAAGGCGCCCAAACCTGCGGCAGTGGATGGAAGAGACGCTCTGTGGGTGGCGGATGCGATGTCAGCAAAGGAAGTTACTGACTTCTTGAAACCATTGCTACTGGCGTTTGCAACATTGTTGGATACCACCCCCAGCTCATGCTTTGCCGTCGCCATACCCGACTTAATGATTGAAAACATACCACTCTCCTTTGCTGACCCTAATCAGCAAGGTTCATACCAATCGAATATTTTAACCTAAGTAATCAAACAAAGATTTTGCGGAGATGCGCGTGAATGTGGCCTGCGCAGCTTCCTTTTTAGTCATCAGAAACTCAATCTGTGTCAGAATTTTAGCCATATCAGCGTCCCGAGTTGAGCTCATATCCTCTTCTAATGAAATCAACAAATCCTGGTTATTTGTGTATGTTTCTTCAGCACGCCTAAATGACTGAGAAACTTCCGCTCGCTTCGATGAAAAGTGCTCAAACAGATTAGTAATGTTTTCTGAAATTGGATTAAAGCCGTGCTTTTCTTGTAGCAACATTCGGGCATCAGAGCCTAATGAACCAGTACCGAATACGATTGGGTGATTGTCACTGATCTCCCCTTTAAAGTCGTATCCACCAATTTTCACGCTACCAACACTACCGGACAATGTGATTTGATTATGGTTAGACAGTACGGCCTGAAGTCCCGTCGCAGCAAAATTGTCATTCAATTCCTGCACCAAAGACGAATAATCATTAGAATATATTGTGCTACTTATCGATTGAGTTGTGCCATCAACGTTAACGGAAAATGAAATCTCTGCTTCTTGGCCTGTTTCCGGCAAAGTTAAAATTTCAGAGTTACCGTTTTTAAGGGACGTCTCAAATTGAAAACTATTCGTTGGGTTTTCTAGGCTCGTTATCATGTTGTCGATTAACTCAAAAACCGAAAATGTCCCACTTGAACCATCTATATTTTGAAAAACTTCAGAACCTGCAAAGTTATTTTGCACACTTAACCCAGAGCTTATACGCGTTTCTTTTGCGATACCCGAGCCTTGGTACTGCACCGCGCCTGTTTTATCAGTAACAAATGCACTTTCTTTCTGTGCAATTCCACTAAACAGCAAATTTCCCAGGCTATCTTTTTGATTAGCTACATCCAAGAACTCTTCTTTAATCATCTTCGCTTCTATCACAAAGCGCTCACGTTCCTCGGGAAGCAGCACGTCATTCATAGACGAGACTGACACCTCTTGCAGCCTTACAGACAAGTCTTGGAGCCGCTCGAAGGCCAGATCCTGCACAGTCAGATCAGTCTTAACTCTTTCAGCATTTGAAATATATTGGTTAAGTTCAGAGGAGGTCTCTTCCAATGCACTGAGCTTAGAAATATCGGTCAGGTCATCTGAAAGTTTTAAGTCTCTAGTTCCTGAACCAGCTTGCTCCTGAAGCGCCCGTAATTCTTTGTTAAGCGTTGAGAATAGTTGCTGGTTGGTCTGAAAAAGACGATTAGTACCTATAGACATATCATCACTCCCTTACATTGATCTCAGCAGAGTATCTACAAGCTCTTGAGCAGTGCTTAGCACTTTTGCAAGCGCTTGGTACGCCTGCTGCTGCTCAAGCAGCCGTGCAGCTTCGGTATCTAAGTCCACACCCGAAAAAGCGGCTTCTCGGTCCAAAGCCGCATCAAAAATTGCTTTCGACGTGACAAGTCCCTGCTCAGCTGCTTTTGAACTAAATCCGAGCTTAACAGTTATTTCATTATAGAAATCAGAATAGCCACCAATACCGGTAGCCTCTGAAACCTGAGCGAGCTGCAGAAACCGATTCAAATTTGAAGCATCGTCCTGACGATTACTGTTTGTCGTCAGAGTAAACTTATCACCTTCGCTAAGTGCACCTGAAAACTCCCAATAGAACCCACCAAATGACACCTCCCCAAAACCGTTGTGGTTTCTGCTCCCCAAGAAATCTCCCGTAGAAGTATCAAAGAAATCTAATCTGTTTCCAGCGACGCTTCCAACTTCGACTGTGATATCACGTTGAGAGGAAGAACTAGAGTAGTCACTCACTGATCCCAACAAATTTGGATTAGAAGAGCCTGTCGCAATAACGATTAAGTCTTCACCCCTTATATTATCGATATTAAAAATTTCATCCGCCAGGGACTTTACCGAGGCAGAACTCGATACTCTCGCGTTCTCTAAATTGAAAATCTGTATGCCGCCGTTACTGTCTACCGAAAGTTGCGACGAAGACGTAAGCACACCGTAGTCAACTGAGCCTGCAGAAGATTGCAATCTGATGTCTTCGCTAAATAAACTATGATCAAATTCTACCTTTAAGCGTCGATCTCCCGAAGCTAGTATCTCTATGCTAGCCGTTACACCAGCCGGCACTGAAGCGTCTTCGCTGTGCCTTAAAGAGGCGCCAGTGCCATCGAAGGCGACATCATATACAGATGTGCCAATTTTCAGTGAAGCGAGCGTTGCTGTAGCGACATCAGTTTGCAACGGACTTCCATAGAGAACAGAAACCGTTTCGTTTCCCCCGACGTTAAATGAATTCAAATTGTTTACCGTATTAGTGGTGGAAAGGGTCAGGTTTTGTCCTGACAGAACGCCATCTCGGGCAACGGCGTATAACCGGAAGCCACCGCCGTTTTCCGTCTTCGAAAAACCCACCTGAATACGATTTTCCTCGTTACCTGAAACGACAAATTTCGCCTCGGAGACTAACGTTTCTAAAGCCGTTTCAAGACTATAACTTTCCCCACCAATTAATGCCGTTTGACCAGAAACGCTATATTCGGGGATGTTCGTTATAGTTGTCTTGTATAATTCCTGACCTAGCCGAAACTCTAGATTGTCTCCATTTTTTGGAAATCCGTCCAAAAGACTAAAATCATCTCCCAGGAATGCTGTTTGCGGTGCTTGCTGCCTAAGGCGTGAGCTAAGCTCTGCGGCTAAGTTTTTGCTATCAAGCGCGTCAGAACTCAGCCCTTCGAGAGATGCCGAAACAGTATGGCTTAAACTGATATCAGAAGAAATCGAAAGGCTATATGAGGAGGATTCAGCAACTGGGTTGAGATTATTCAGGCTCAAGTGCCCACCGTCTACAAGTGCATTGGTGTCAAAAACTACGCGCTGCACACCAGTCGAATGATCGAAATCTTTTGAGACAAATCCATTCGTAAATTCGGAAACAGCCGAAGAGGCGGACGTGCCGTCCTGATTAGAGACCTCAAAACCAATAGCACTTTGGAGTGCTATTTGCCCTCTTGAAGTGATGAAATCACCAGCCTGAAGCGTAGCTATGCCAGTACCATCGCTTCCACCGATGATGACTTCACCAAAAATATCTAATTGTCTGGCGTTAACCGTACCATTTGAAATCTCCAGACCTGAAATTGAAATATCGTTCCCGTATTTATTTTTAAGAACGATCGAGCCATCGTATGCGCTGAAAGCCTCAACATTAGTGATATCAATATGTTTGTTGATTTCTGATGCTAACGCCGATGTATCGCCCGATTGAACTGACGCCTCAATCGCAATAACATCAGAATTGTCACCCTTTAACTCGAATGAAACAGTGCCGTCGCTGATTTTGTAAAGCTCCAACGTATTTGATGCAGAGGCTAATAAACCAAGGGTTGAGGCATTGTTATTGATTGCGGAAGCTAGATGACCCGACATCATACTACTATCTTCGTTAATAGCCACTGAAGTGCCATTCGTAAACGTAACTTTAATTGTCTGGTCTGGATTAACTCTGGTCAAAGGTGCTGACCCTACCCCAGTTAACAGATGCGAGCCACCATCAGCTAAATTTCCTCCTGTAGAAATATTGACCACGTGGTCGCCACTCGCAGTAATTCTTGAAATATTAGCATCGACGTAAGACCCAGTGTCAGCACCGTTTAAATACTGAGCATTATATAGAGCCCCAGCCGAAAACCCATTTTTAGGTGATACTAGAAGCGCTGATTGTTCCGGACTTAGTGGGGAACCAGCAAGGTGGACCCCCTCTTTTGTAAAGATTTGGATTTGAGCTGGTTCATCAACACCTGAAACCAATAGGCCTGACGCATTATCGATGCTGCCAGCTTCTAAAGAGCTCAAGGAGCCGGTTCTGCTGTTCGCAGCTGATGCAACAACTAACGTGTTTCCAGCTGCTCCCGCTTTTAACCCAAGTTCTCTAAAACTCGTCCCAGGGGAAGTAGTCGTAGATTTGATTGAGCCACTATTTAGAAGATCAGCAAGCTCCCCCCAACTTGTAACCTTATCAATATTTTCTCCTAGTTGAAATTCATGCAAATTACCGTCTAAATTCAAGTGCATAGACGAGTTTTCATTTAGTTCACTTATAGATATTGAGAATTGCAGTTTATCCTGTTGTTTCAAAACAGCGAAATCATTCAATGTGTCCGTATTATCTAATACTCCAAGAACACCCGGGCTGCGAAACTGGACTGAGTTCGCGCTATTTTTTAGGTCTAAAAAGTATTCGTTAAGTTTCGGTTCGCTCAAATTATTAACTGGTTCAAATTCACGAACACTAAACGAAGCAGTGCCTACGTTTTCCGGAGCCTGCTCAACAAGATACAGCGAACTCGCCGCTAGTTCTTTAGGATCAGTAATCTTAGTCATCATATTTTCAGCCAAATTATCTGAAAAGTTGATGCTAAAGGTATCCCCTAAAGCAGGTCTCCCGCTAAGCTGAAACTCTAGTCCACTATATTCAAATGAACCGCTAAACTCTCCCAAAAGTGAAGACTCTGAATTTAACAACTGCCAATTAGATGAAGCTGCGTCGAACCGCACATTTAATTCATCACCAAGCATGTGTTCAAAATCTCCTAAAACTCGTAATTCCGTGCTGCTATCGGAACGACTAGTTTTTTGGATTTCCAAGCTATCCAAGCTAAAAAGTTCACCACCTTTTTGGCCGTCTAAATCCGCACCCTCTGAATGAATTTGATTAAATTCAGACACAATTTTTTTGGCCAGAGTATCGAGGCTCGACTTCACCTCAACCAGAGTATTATCCGCTGCTATAGCTCCAGCAATTTCACCTGAGCGAACACTAAGTTTCACCCCAGTGCTGTTAGGAGAGGCGCTTACAAATACCCGAGGGTTGCCATTCACCGTATCTAGAGTGAAATACTTATGGGACGTGTCAGACAAGATCAACATTTCTTGCCGCGATGTTCCAGATCGTATTTCTATTTTTCCACCTGGCTTATATTGAACATCAACGTCAATTAATTCGCTCAAATTTTTGACCAGACTATCACGTTGATCGAGCAAGCCTTTGCTTGCAGTCTTCTCGCTGCTGAGGCCCGACAGCTCATGTTGAACTTTTGAAAGCTCCGCGAGAATGTTATTCACCGATCCAACGTTATCTTTAAGGTTTTGCGCGACTTCGGACCGCAAATTATTTGCCCCACGCGCGACAGAGCTAATCGAATAACTAAGTGTATTTGCAGCATCAATTGCTACACTCCGTGCAGCAATATCAGAAGCATCCTGAGAAGCTGCGTTCAACGCCCCAAAGAAATCATTGATAGCCGTCCGCACGCCACCCGTTTTGGGGAGCATTAGCTCCTCTATCTTATTAAGAATTAAGGTCTGAGATTCAGCAAATGAATAATGTGACTGGGAAGAATGCAATTGCGTTGAGATAAACTGATCAAAAGCCCGCGTTATGCCGTCAATCTTCACGCCAAAACTAGTGTTTTGGGATAGCTGCAAAACATCAGCGGATGAAGACTTCACTTCACCTACAACAGCTTCACGCCGTGCATAGCCCTCGTTACCCACATTCGCGATATTTTGGCCGGTGACTGCCAGACGCTCCTTGTACGCCTGCAGCCCTGACTTTGCTATGCCGTAGATGTCACTCATTAGTATTCGAGCCTACGAACGAGGACATCTGTCTAACAATTGCATCGGAGATACCGATATCCACTGACTTACTTGTTTTGTTAGCCAACTCGTTATCAAACATTTCCACAAAATTATCATCAGATGGAGTATCAAATAAACCCTCGCTCAACTTGCTTTCCCGAGCCTGTTTCAGCAGATTTTGTAAAAATAAGGCTTCAAACTGATCAGCAACATCTTGGAGTTCGTTGTTTTGATAGCTTGCTCCTTTTTCAATTCCCCCAGCCTTAACAGCAGACAATCCAGACAAATCTTTATTAATTGATCGAGCGTAAAAGTTGACTTCGGAAGGCGATGAAAACTTCATTTTCTTCCTCCCTAAATAACAATAATTTCTGCGTTCAGGGCCCCAGCCTCTCTGAGCGCCTCTAAAATAGCTACCAGATCAGAGGGGGTTGCACCGACTGCGTTAATCGAGTCGACAAGATCACTCAGAGATACGCCAGAATCGAAAACAAATGCTTTGGCCAGGTCTTCCTCAACTTCTATATCGGTATCTGCGATCACCTCACCATCAGCATTGGCTTGAGCCCCATCACCAATCGCAACTGCATCGCCACCCTGCAAATTTTGGTCTTCATTTACTTTGACGGAGAGCGTACCGTGCGAGACCGCTGCGGGCGTCACCTTAACATTCCCACTGATAACCAAGGTGCCAGATCTTGAATTTACGATTATTTTTGCAGGAGGTTCAGCTCGCTCTACTTCGATATTTTCAAGGACCGAAAGAAAAGGCACTTTTTGGCTCGGGTCTTGTGGTGAAACAACTCTGATACTGTTTTTATCCAGAGCCATCGCGCTGTTGTCTCCAAGTACTTCATTTACTTTTTGAGCAATGTTGTTTGCGGTACTAAAGTCGCCACTATGCAGGTTCAAAATAATAAAATCAGTTTGTAAGAACTCGTTTGGCACTAGCCGTTCAACTGATGCTCCTCTGGGGATGCGGCCAACTGTGGGGATATTGACAGTTAGCGATGATCCATCGGCCCCCTCAACGCCCAACCCGCCAACAATAATATTACCTTGAGCGATGGCATATGTTTCACCATCAGCGCCCAGTAAAGGCGACATAAGCAACGTGCCGCCTTTTAGAGACTCTGCCCCGCCCACTGTTGAAACAGTAACGTCAACCGTTTGGCCAGGCTTCGTAAAGGCTGGGAGATCAGCAGTAACAACTACCGCGGCAGCATTGTCCCCGTTGAAGCCGTCTAAGTCGGAAGTCACACCAAAGCGTGATACGAGCGACTGCATTGATTGCAGTGTAATACCGGTGTTGCCATCGCCTGTTCCAGCTAGACCAACCACAACCCCGTATCCCACAAGTTGGTTTGATCGCACTCCGGCGATTGACGTCAGATCCTTGATCCTATTTGCCGAGGCAACGGACGGAAGGACAATTAATAAAAGTGCAATGACGTATTTGGCAACAGTTGACATAATCTTATCCTACAAAGGTGTAATTGCTTCTAACGTACGGCTATACCATCCTTTTTTTCCTGATCTCGCTATATCTCCTGCTCCGATATACTTAATATCGGCATTGGCTATGCGATCGGACTGAACGACATTATCTGCCGAAATGTCACGGGGCCTGACGATACCTGTAACTCGAACATATTCATCGCCGTTGTTAAGGGTCAGTTTTTTCTGTCCAACGATTTCCAGGTTCCCATTTCGAAACACTCTAACGACATGAACAGATACGGAGCCTGTCAAAGAATTTGACTGCGCTGTGGAGCCGTTGCCGGAGAAACTGCTCTCACTTCCAGCGGCAAATTCACCTGAATCTGGCAAAAATGAATCAAGAATAGTGGGTAGGTTAATCGAATTTTCTGTAGAGCGGGCAGTCGAAGCATTCTGTGACTTTGTCGCTTGAAAACTTTCGGAAAATGCCACCGTTAAGATGTCTCCAACCGCATTAGCCCTAGCCTCCATTGCGAATAGATTACCTTTGCTTGGCGAATAGATTGAACCGAAAGTTGGATCATCCTGAGGGCCGTCGTCTTCAGCAAAGTAGACAGGCTCATAGTCGATACTGCGTTGGCTTTCTTGATAGGTGTCGCAAGCACCGGTAAAAAACGCGCATAAGAGAAATAACTTTTTCATGCCCGTCCTCATAGATTTCGTGAAATAAATTGCATCATCTCATCAACAGCTGTGATTGACTTCGAGCTCACCTCATATGCGCGCTGAGTTTCGATCATATCAACAAGTTGCTGGACTACGTTCACGTTCGAACTCTCAACGTAGCCCTGCATAACCTTACCAAAGCCACCATCAAGCGGCGCGCCTTCTTGAGCGGGCCCACTCTGTTCAGAGGCGACTAAGAAATTTTCACCGATTGGCGTAAGCCCGCGAGGGTTCGCAAAGTTCGCCAAACCAATTTGTCCGACTTCTTGTGCGTTCGCACCACCCGGCGTTGTGACACTTACAATGCCAGTGTTTGATATGTTAATTGATGTTGCATCATCAGGTATCTGAATTTGCGGCTGAAGAATGTAACCGCTAGGCGTTGTAAGCAGACCTTCTGCATTGCGAGACAGAATACCCGAGCGAGTATAACCTTCGCGCCCATCTGGTAGTAACGCTTGAAAGAAACCTTCACCATCAATCGCCAAATCTAGGGCATTATCTGTACTTACCAAACCACCCTGGGTGAACAACTTTTGAGTACTTACGACCTTTACACCAGTGCCAACGGCCAGCGGCGAGGTTAACGCAGTATTATCACCCGTTTGCGCTCCAGCATTTTTTTGCACCTGGTAAAATAGCGTTTCAAAATTAGCTCGGTCGCGCTTAAACCCAGTTGTATTAACGTTCGCTAAGTTGTTCGCGATCACCTGCATTTTGTACTGCTGCGCTGTTAAGCCAGTTTTCGCTACATGCATTGCGGATGTCGACATATTTCCAACCCTTCAGATTAATTACTGAAGAAGAGCAAATACTGTGCCAAACAAAACGCTTAGTTAGGCAGGCTCATCAACTTGGTTCCGGCACTATCCAGATCGCTGGCTTTCTTGATCAATTTAACATTTATTTCAAAATGTCTTTGCATATCAATGTTTTGGATCAACTCTTCAACCGCACTAACGTTAGAACCCTCTAAGAATTCTTGACCAAACTTGGCAGTTTGATCTGGGTCAGGGACTGTGCCATCATTTTTTCGGATTTTTCCATCCAAACTTTTAACTAACTGGTCTATTTCACTACTTGTAGAACCAATAAACCCCACACTTGTATACTGGCCTGGCGTACTACCCGGCTCTTGCACCAAGATTTCTCCAATATCTGTAATGCTGAGATCTGTAAAATTTGGAAGTACAATGGGCTCCAGCGCGTCAGATAACACCAGATCCCCAGCCCCGTTAACAAGCTGACTATTCTCATTGATCGCAAAATCACCGCGTCGAGATAATGCAACTTCGCCGCCTGGAGGGCTAATAAAGAAAAAACCCTCGTTTAGAACAGCGACATCGGTCGCAACCCCAGTATTATTCAGAGGCCCTGCTTCGTTTGAAAATCTTCTTAGCTCCACCTCTAAAGGGAGAACTTTCGCCGAGACTTTATCCAGCTCTTGAAGAAACGCCGCATTACCTTCGTTTGGCAGGTCTCGGCGAAAGCCTGGTACATTCACGTTCGCAAGATTATGGGCAAGGTCAAACTTATTGTCCTGCATTTGCCTAATTGCGCTTAGGGCAGTCTGTGCGAGCCTATCCATGCTAAAATCCTGCTAAAGCTTTACGTACGGATATTAATAATTGTTTGCGTCATACTTGAAGACGTTTCAATCGCTTTTGCAGCAGCCTGATAATTACGCTGAGATGTAATCAAGTTAACCAACTCTTCAGTAATATCGACGTTGGAGCGTTCAAGTGAACCTGAGAGAATTTGGCCAAAACCATCTTCAGCTGCCTCACCAAGCTCGGGATCGCCACTCGCGGCAGTCGCAATGAAACTAGAATTACCAATTTGCTTCAGACCGCTCTGGTTTTGGAAACTTGCGAGCATAATTTTACCTAGTGTAACGTTCTGCCCATTTGAATAACCTGCGCTAACGTTGCCATAGTTATCGATTTCCAAGTTCGTTAAGCGACCCGAAGAATAGCCATCTTGCTCAACTGCATCAGCAGAGAAAGGCTGATCTAGTTGTGTGGCCGAACTGA
>Ga0209653_1001926_pt1 | contig 15884 bp, 16 predicted proteins | sample SaaInl6LU_22_DNA_FD_184644 | JGI IMG/M metagenome (GOLD analysis project Ga0209653, IMG submission 184644) | Marine microbial communities from expanding oxygen minimum zones in the Saanich Inlet - ESP_116LU_22_DNA (SPAdes) (version 2) | ecosystem: Environmental > Aquatic > Marine > Intertidal... | reverse complement strand
TAATGCTTTTCCACTCCTCTTCAAGATTTCTTCATATTCTTCTTGATTATCATTTTTAGCCCACATGTAAAGTGTCTTGATGCCCAGTCCTCCATCTTTCATCTTATTCCAGAGATTTTCACATTCTCCTTCTCTGTATTTACTCGAACGTCTGCTGAACTCTATCCAATCATCAAGTAAACTGTTATCAATGTTTCTTAGACACCAACCGAGACGTATCCAATCGTCATACGATTCACAACGTTTTGGAGACAAAATGTTGATAAACTCCCTTACAATATTGATATCGTCGGCAGTTTTTACACTATTGTTTTGAGCATTCTGTGTGACTATCAACATTGTTAACTTTTTTCTTTCTTCTTCAATGGAAGTGTTCTCCATATTTTCGATTTCCTCTAATTTATCATTTTTTATATCATTTTTGAGTGTTTTATTTCTAATTGATAATATGCCAATAAGAGATTTACCATCAGGTATATCAGTATCATTAATCAATTCATCATTTTGATAGTTGAACTTATGAGTTACTTGGTATGGGATACCATTTGGCTTGCAACTTCCATACATAAGCCAATTATTCTTATCAATAACACTTTCATCGAAAATGTCATACTTATCATTTATGAAATGGCAATCATCAAACATTTCTCCAAGATTTTCAAGGACAAGTGTTCTAATTTTGAATTGAACAGAAGGTGTGGTAACAACATTGGGGATCATAATATGAACACCATCTTTAATAAGTCTCTTTTCTTCGTCATATTTTGGAGAAGGTTTTTCCATGATGTAAATACTAGGTTCGTCTTTAAAGATTACATATTCACTTAAAGTTTTCATATACAGTGTCATGAATTTCTTTAAATGGTCCAGAGAGTAAACACGTCTTACTTCTGTGGATGATTTCTCATACCTAAAATCAAGATCAATAAGAATTGGACTGATACTTTTATGCTTTTCTGTTAAATGCAATTTAGTTCCTTTATCGTATTCATCCTTGTATATTTTCATGAAATTATTATTTTCATCGTAAGGTATGTAAAACGAACCTGAAGGATATCCCATGCTGGTATGGGTTATATCCTCACCTTTCAAGACTTTGAATTTTTTTAGGAAGGTGGTAATATTTGACATCATTAAATTAAGTATATCAAACTTTTTTAAATTTATTTTTTAAATTAATATTATCATCAATTTTTCTTCGTATAATTCAATATATGCAGATGAACCAATGTGCACCAAATGTAAGGAATAATTCTTTTACATGTTTCACATATCAGCAATTGAAAAGTATTGCGGAGAAATTCAATCAAACAAGTGATGAAAAAATAAAAATATCCAAAAGAAAAGATGTGTTATGGAAAAAGATATATGAAAAGATGAAATATAAATGTAACGATGAACTGTGTTGGGCAAACAATGATAAAATGGTGGAGCGCTTTCGACCAAAGAGACCAATTGAATGGCATTCGAATCCTCGCGAATGGTTGAGTAATTTTGATATACATAAAGTCATGGTTCAATATGAAAAGAAATACAAAACATTCAAGTTTTTAGGTGTATTCCCCGACGACTATGATTATAAAATATTCATGAATACATGTGTTGCTGAAGAACTGTGCAAATTAGATGTAGCAGGATTGCTGAAAGATAATAAATATCAATTAGGAATGGTATTTAATACTGACCCTCATTATCTGGGTGGTTCCCATTGGGTTGCTATATATGCAAATATAAATGAAAGTTCGGATAAGTATGGATTTTACTATTATGATTCTAATGCTCAAGAGCCATCAAAATATATAATCAAATTGTTTAACCAAATTAGAGCACAATTAACAACAAAAAAAACAAGAACAAAAACAAGAACAGGAAAGGAATTCAAAATAAGCATCAACAACAATAAGCATCAATTCAAAAATACAGAGTGTGGAATGTTTTCAATGAATTTTATAATAAATATGCTAAAAGTAAAAAATACATTTGAAAATGTGTGCAATAGTAAAACTTCTGATGATGAAGTTTTCAAACTAAGAGAGAAATATTTTAATTGATAGATTTGGTTCTAAATATTTATATTAAATAGTTGTTTACAATTTTCTTTTATTCGAACAATATCGTATTTTTCACTATGAATTACTTTAGTAATCGATAATATTCTCATAATTGATTTCTTTATTACATTTTTGTCATCATCTATGTCAATTATTTTATCAACTACTTTTTCTAACACAGTATGAATCTTAGATATTTTTGCTTTAAAATTCATGTTAAAGTCTTCCCATGATTTTTTCTTATACTCTTTCCATTTATCTACATTCTCTACATATATAATATCATTCAAATACACATCTCTTAATATTAAGGATATTATCATATTATCATCATATTCTTCCACATCTAAATACTTAACGACATCAGAACAAAATCTATCTAATGCCATCTCATAAATATACTTATTATATATTATACTTTTTCATATATATGCATAATTAATTATGAGAAAATATCATTGTATTTTCGTTGATTTTTGAAACAGCAAAACATAAGTTCTATCATATGGTCTTGATTTTGAAAATCATATAATTGCCCATTGTAATCTGTAAAAGAGATTCTTAATGTTGACATTGATGGTATAGGTGGATTGTAGAACTTTTTGTAGTTTGCATCTATATACTTATTATCTAATTCATCTTTCTTTATGATTGCAAAACTTTTATGCGTGGGATTATTTTCACTGAAGTTAACAGATGATTGCCCGAGATTCATTACCATGTACTTATCTTTACGCAGGTCTACTCTATGTTGAAAAGGGTATCCTGACGAAGCAGATATCTCATGATTTTTTAGACTTAAACCTAACAATTTCATTAATTGTGATTTATATGTTGGTGATAATCGTGGATAATTATTCTTTTGTATTTCATCTCCTAAACATACAAGTGTGACATTATTAGTTGAAGTTGTATCTAATTTGATTCTTTTCTGTTTTAAAAGCTCAGAGAATGTAAAAGGTGCAGATCCTTTCTTATTATTTAGTTCAGTAACGAGCTCAGCAACTGTTTCATAATCACCTTCATCGATACTAAAATTAAATTCATCATTACCAACTTTATAGTAAAATGTATTGTTAGAAGAGTTGATTAAATATTTTGTAAATGGCACATCAAAACTTAACAATTCAACAGATTGAACATCGTGGATATCTTCACTAAGCTTTATTTCATACTTACTGGGATCTGGAAAATGACTGAGGTTTCTATCTCTACTATCAATCACATATCTATAGTATCGCTTGGGAATATCATTTGTTTTGATTTCGGGTGGTTTTATAATGTGATTGTCATTCATGAAACCAGACATATCTCGGGGAATAATCAAGTTATTTTGCATGTTTAATTATTTAAAAGAATTTTATATTCATATGATAAACATGAATAAGAACATTTTCACATTAGCAATGGTAATAGCTATTGAAAAGGAAATCCAGGAATATGTTGAAAGTATTGAATTAGATGTTGAAATAGATATAAAGAAAACTATTTACGAAGTTATGCAATCACTGGCTTCTAACCCCAAAACGTATGATAAAGTATTATCTTCTGAAGACATGCGCATTAAAGTTGTAAATATTGTAAAAAAATACATCACAAAGCAGAATGAGCTGATAGAAAATAAACAGTTAGACGATTACAAGAATAAATTTAAGGAGCTTCAAGAAACTAGAAAATCATTAGATATGAAAGTTGAACATAAATTGGATAAACACATAATATTGGATTCAGTTAAAGCTGAAATATTGAATTCAAATGAACTATGTTATACATTCAAGACACCTATACAAGTAAAAAACGTTAACCTCACATATATGACAATACATTCAAATGAAGAACTATTGGAACCATATTTATACATTAAATGTCCGCAATTAAGGACAAATAATTATACAGATGTAAATAATGTATTGGATTGTTTAGCTATTCTCATTTTAAATAAGGAGATAAAACACGAGAATGGGACTTTTACGTATCATTACAAAAATATCAACAAGCATGTCAACAATGATATACTATTATTATTAACACAACTTAACTTCAAATTCTATGTAAGTATGACACAAACACATATAAATTTATCAAATGTGTATCCTATTACAACACATGAGGTTGATGGAGAACACCATAATATCTATTTTGAAAATGCTAATGAATTCAATGAAGGAGATGAAATAAACATTATTGATGACGAAAAACAGTTATATAGGGCTAATGTGGTAAAAACTTCTCAAGAAATGTTAGCGGTTAAAATGAATAATGACGTTGAAACACCTTCACAAGATTTAGTATTAAAGCACATCGAAAAATCTAATAAGAGAATAATACTATATATCGATCATATGTAAACACTTGTCTGAAAAATTTAAATTCATATGTTATCATTTTTTCCTAAATGTAATATAATCATGACAGATTACGTCTATAACCTTTATCAAAATCTTTTAACAGATTATGAGTTAAGAAATGATGGACAAACTGATTCATTAGAGTTTAATCAGTTTGGAACAATTGTTACTAACCGTTTATTCACCCCTGATCATCTAGAATCTGGTGTGTCTTCTCCTGAAGATTTGCAATTACGTGTTTCAAAAGAGGTGAAATTTTATGTTGGACATAATGATGGTGCTTCGAATAATCTATATTCATTTGCTTTTAAAGATGATAATACTAAAGCTATGATCAATACAACAAGGGATACGTTAAATCTATCGGCAGATTATCTTGAAATGAATTCATTAACTATAAATGATAACCCAAGTGCGCTTAAAATTTCTACTGATAAAGTATTACAACTCCATTCGGCTAATAAAACACAAATTATAGGTAAAGCCGAATTTTCAAATGAAGTCAAAATGGACAAAAACTTATACATTGGTCAATCACTTATTTTACAACAGTCATCATATGCCAACTCAAACGATCAAATTAGAATAGCTTTGCAATATAATCAAAATAAAGATACTTTAGATATAGTAAAACAAGTAGGTAATGGAAGTGGTGCTAAGAGAAGATTAATGGCACGTTTAGGTATAGGTGGACTTGTAGGTAACGCTGATAGTACATTAGCAAATGTTCCATATTACACATCTCCTAACGTCGCAAGTTCACAATTTAGCGTTAATGCAAATGTACACAATGCAACAAATATATGGAGACAATTAAATAATAATCTATACTATGGTACAAATACTGGCGAACGTATTGGTATTGGTCTATCTAATGTTGCAACTGATAAAATTTTTCAAGTAATTGGTAAAACACAAATAAATAATGTGTTAATTGATTCTACTGGAATATCTGGCATGGATACATTAGATGTAATAAATTTAAACTCCGAAAATATAAATGCAACTAGTAATTTAACTGTTGATGGTAGTTGTCTTTTAAAAACTGTTACTGTTGATCAAATTAATTTCCGTAATAATACTGTGAATAACTTTGATGGTAAAGCAACTACAATGAAGTTTGACGGTAAATTCAATTGGTTAAATCAAGAGCAAAGTAATATAAAATTAACATCATTTGATGATGATTTGGGATATGTAGCAAATATTCACGAAGTACCCATTAAGAGTGGAGGTAAATGGAGAATGAGAGAAGATGGTGAAGATCTCATAATTGAAAAGAAAAATGGCTCTTCATGGGAAGAGAAATTCAAATTTACTTAAGTTCTTATGCTTATTAAAAATAATATTGAAAGCCAAGCTATTAATAAAACATCAAGAGTTATATTAGTTTTTTCTAAATATACCCACTTAAATCTGAGCATATTTCCATATAGTAAAAATGATAATGTTGTTAGAACAAACATAAGTATTTGGTCTCTGTTTTTAAATTTAATGTTTTTCTTGTCTAAAAATTCTCTTGCTCGTTTGAATACCGAATTTACTAGTAATAAATCAATTCCTACTACCATGAAAAATTTAACGATTTGGTAGGATAACATTTTTTCCAATAGATAATTGAATCTAAATTTTACGTCATATAGTGACACTCTTACTCCATTAAAGTTATCTTTAGCTAATAATATATCAAATGAATAAGATAAGATATTTGCAACAACAAATGTTATCACATATAATATTAAATCTTTATTTTGTATTTTTGTTTTACTTGTCAAGTAAATCAATATTTGTGTAAATCCACTAGATAGTAATGATGTCACAATACCTCTTGAATATTCAAGATTGGAAATTTTAAATACCATTTATTCTTTACATTATTAAAATTTTTTTATTTAACTTTAAGATATGTTACATATGATATTGTAATAATAACAAATTGATATTAACTTTCATGAGTTATGTCTTATACAATGACACGAATAGTAGATACTATTGTCCATGTGATGAACGGTTTATTGTCATCGATGAACAATCAGGGGATATTATTTGTTCAAATTGTGGCATAGTGAAAGATGAGCATATTATGTCATTTCAAGAAAACTATGATGATGATGACAATATGGTCATTCATGAAAGTTCTAAAGATGAATATTTCGAGAATAAAGTTATTTCCACTATGATATCTAAGCCAATGGGTCTTATGACTAAGCTACATACTCAACAAAATATCAATCAAAAACAGTTATATAGAAGCAGAGAATTCGACGAAATTGATCGATTATGTGAAAGACTAAATACAACAGAGCATATATCAAAAGATGCAAAACATCTTTTCCATGAACTGTGTGTCAAAAAAATTTTCAGAGGACCTAATCGCAAAGCTATGATGGCATGTTGTATCATGCAAAGCCTTGGTAATAATGGTGTTGTAAGGGACATTTCAGAAATATGTAGCGCATGTTCATTGCATAAAAGTTTGCTGACTAAAAGTATACCTTTGTATGAAAAACAACAGAAAACAAAAATCATAAGAGAAAATAACTCATCTGAAGTTTATAGATATCTTCAAAAAATGAACATTCCTACGAAAGATATATATTCTTTATCTAATCGTATAATCAAACAACAACAAGATATGATGAAACAGTCTATGTATCAAGGAAAAAGTCCAAGAATACTATTAGCAATCATATTGAAAAAAATGAATTTCGAGAAGAGATTAATTTGCGATGGATTAAAAGTTTCAATCACTGCATTTTAAAAGTCATTTAAATTAATGACTAATGGTATGTAGTGTATGTCTAGATGTTGTAAAAGATCCGAAAGAATTATCATGTAGTCATGTTTTCTGTAAATTATGTATCGATAATTGGCTTAAAATAAATAAATCGTGTCCTTGTTGTAGAACTATGATATGTAAATCACTCACTAGAACACAATGTAAAATTCAAAAAGAAAATAAAAAATTCTTAGAGCACTTGTATTATATACGTGATGTATATCAACAAACAAACAATGTGGACATGTTATATCATTTGTATCATAAAATTGACATATGTGAAGAATTTCAAAGAATCAATGGCAAATATAGAAGATTACGTAGCTTATTTGAAAAGTAATGGTGCATTCATCAACAATGTAATTCTGTTTTTTCATCTTTTTTATTATAGTTCTGCTATAATAACCTTGTTACTTTGAAACAACACATTCTTTCCATCGCCACCATTATGATTGCCTATACGAATTAATATTTTATCATCTATTGTGGCTTCATATAATTCAGTGGAACAGTCTTTAATTTCAACTTGGAAATTCTCAATTGATTCTCTAATTTCGGATAATATATTAAGCTCATGATTCAAATCATAGAAATGATCATAGTATATACATGGTGTTCCTGGGTGTGTCATCAAATATGCATAACCAGCAATTATATTCTCCTTATCATAACTAAAAGCCCATAGATGTTGTCCTAATGTATCGTGATTATCAATGAATGTGATTGTATTAGAAGAATACCAGCCATTGACACCAGGTGGATTGTTTGCATAGTCACACAATCTCCAGAATTCATTTTTATTGATAGCTTCTTGAAGTATGCCTTTTAAAGTAAAATCAAACATGTTAATTCTTCCATTTGTTCTATCTATATAATCGACAATTGCTTGTCTGTGATTATCTTGATAATGAGATAGAAACGATGATTCATCATAGTTCATATTATCCCAATATTCTCCTACAAAGTTCATATCTTTGAGAGATTCATTACTTGTCAGATATAAACCCAAATCATAACAAGGGTGAGATTTCAAATAATCAAGACGGATATCTGTAAATCCCGCACATTCTAAGTATAAAACATAGTCCTTGAAATTCTCGTACATTTCTGGCGAATGCACATCGAAAATGTGTTCACCAAATTTGTACGGTTCTCTCGTATATCCAGAGAATTCACTCCAACATACAAGATCTCCAATAGTCTTTATATCATTTGATTTACATTCGTCCAACAATGAAAGTAACTCTTTCTCTGTGCCATATTCTGAATTTAAATCAGCATAATCAATTGGATAATATCCTTCGGGATGCTTACTTTTAGATGAAGGTGGTAACCATATTTTTGTTATTTTCATTCTATTAATCTTATCTATTTCACTACGAACATGATTGTAATGTTTGTCTGTTTTCCACGAATGCCAATTGAATCCCTGTAAAATCAATTCATGGGCCATATTATATTATTAATATAAAGAAATTAAATGGAAGATATTGGAATAGCAAAACTAGTGTTTGCAGGTTGTTTTATCAAATGGCCAGTTCAAACTGCGACTATGATTTTATCATTACCTATATCAGTTGGTATCGCTTTAAATGATAAATTTAGAAAAAAAATACATGAAATAAACCATCATAAACTCACAATAAAAAAAAGCTGAACACTCAAAAAATAATTCAATATAGTAAGAATGTGTGTATCATCCAGGTCATCACTTGTTTTATTTTTAACTGGGACAATTAGTTCTCTTGTATTAGCATATAAGTATCAAGATATCAATTACTTATCTTATGCTACAGTATCTTTAATGCAACTTAGTGAATGGTTGATGTGGATTGATGTAGAAAGTCGAGGTAAATATGAAACATTGAACATTTTAGGGAATTACATAGGAATACTTTCTTTATTTCTTCAAACAAGTTTTATGAATATTATGAGACCTTCGCAGATAGGTAATTATATGTTGATAGTGCATATAATATGTTATTCAATAATGACATATAATTATGCAAAAAAACATAATTTATCAAAAAAAGTTAAGTCAAATAAATTATCATGGGGTATTATGAAAGCTAATAATAGCGTATTTTTAACAATACTAGTAATATTATTTGTAATATCACAAACATTTGTTAACGTTGTTCATTTGAAAAGTATGGAGTTTTCTTTCGTGAATTATTTTATATTATTCTTATCAATAAAAGCCACTACCCCACTTGTCAAAGATTTTAGTTCATTGTGGTGTTATATGGGTGCGATATGTGTGATCATTTATACATTTTATAAACTCATATTCATGTAATGTCAATACAATCGATACAGTCATCATAGGGATCATAGAGTGTGCATTCTTCAGTTTTTCTTTTAAGATGAATCAAATTATGCCCATATGTTCTCATTGCGTGATAGTTGATAGGATTAATATGGGATTTTGAGTTTTTTAACATAATTGGTTTAGTAATATGTTCATAGACAAAGAAAGGATAGTCTGCTATTATATCATATTCATTTATGTAATTATAAATTTTCAACTTTCTATTGTTAGCAATTTCTTGACAAAAGTCCTTAGTAGCTAATCGAGGACTCCCAAATAACACTACTTCAGCATTGATATTTAAATCATTCGCTACAAGAACAGAAGCGAGAGAACCCAAAGAATGACCTGTTATAAATGTTTTTTTGCTATAATCAATATCTATGTCTTGAAGAATATTTTTGCAATGTTGTGCATATTTGTTATATCCTTTATGTAGTTTTCTTTCATGGCTTCTTACGTCAAAACTATAACTTAAAGAACGCATGTCGTTTGTGCCTCTAAAAGCTATGACATTTATATCTTTGAAAGTTCTGTAATATATATCTTTTTTTACGATATATGCCTTTCTATTGTAAAGAGCACATATTATATGTAATGGGTAATTAACTATAGACATGTATAATATATCTAATTATTTAATTTCATCTGTATCCGGAACAAATAAACATCTCACTTTTTTTTTCTTGATTTCTTTCTTTCCAATTTCACTATCATAAGCATCTTTGTTAGTTCTATATCGCAACACGTTATTCCAAACTTTTTCAAGCTCAACAATTTTCTCTTGGAACCACTGTTTGTCACGATACACTTTTTGAATGCACATTTTTTCCAACCTATAGTAGGATATGACAATATCATCTTCTGCGAATGATTTTGTATTTTGTTTCTCCCATAGCTTTAGATTAGCTTTCGTATCTCCAACCTTACTGTATAAATATTTACCACTAGATATAATTTTGATCACTATACCTTTTTCTGTGATTATCTTTGAATGTGTTCCTTCTTTGTTCCAATCTTCATTAAAATCATAATCATCAATATACTCTTTGAATTCACATTCTAAAAAGTCACATACATCGAGGTCACATACTTCCAACTGCCCCTGCATTTGATAATAGTATTGATCGATAATCTTTGAACCATCGATTTTTCTAGAGTATGGACATTTGATTTCGAGCATTACACCTTGATCAGTAATACCATCGGGTGATGCACCGAAAAATGGCACAGTAGGGTGCTTGAGAAGTCCGAATTCATGAACTGTTGTGCATTGGCGTTTTTCATATAATTCTGTTGCAACAGGTTCATATTTAACTCCCCATTCAAGAGCAGGGAATGCACAAAATTGATCATTTTCATAACCTGACTTTTTAACATAAAAATCACGCACAGTTCCAAATTTACCTACTCCCAAAGCTTGACCCATGTCACTTGCTGTCACTAAATTATTACGAACATTATACCATTCCTCAGAACGTTGCTCAATTACAGGAAGTTTTTGCAGTTTACATAATTTTCTTTTGTTTTTGTTGATTTTAGAAAGCTCTGTTGATATATATGATTCAGGAAAGCGTTCATCAAATATCATGTGGAGAATATTTTTAATATCCGTTGCACTCTTGTCGCTATATTTGTTAATAATTCTATCAAGTGTTAAATTCTCGTAGTTCATGATTGTTATACTGTATATATTAGATCATATATTGTTTAAATTAATTCAATTTTTATGTCGCATCATTATCATATATATTTTCATCTAAAAAATGAATTATCAAAGAGTTTAAATATAATTCAACATATTGTAATTATAATGAACCTATCCAGCTTATTCAACAATTTAAATGATTCAACAACAAATGTTAGTAGCAACGATAGTCAACAAAATGTTGAAGATACAAAAGCTTTTCCAATAAGAGATTCTGCTACTTTAAACCAACTACTCTATAAAAATGAAAAATATAACAGAAGAGAACTTCCTAGAAATGACGATAAAAAGCCATTGTATGAAATTGTAACAAGTAAAGATATTGGTTTGGATGAATTGAACTCTATGATAGAAAAAGATATAGAAGACCTTAAATCTAAAACGTGGACACAAATTCCGATTAATGTTAGGAAGAAATTGATAGATGAATATTGTAAAAAAAATGATCTAGAAATTACAGAATCCAAATTAAAAGTCATACTTAAAGATAGAACTTTAATAAAATACAGTAGAGTTAATAAGTGCATTGAAAATATAACACTATGAAATACTATTTCGGGAACGATGAAGATGAAATTCAAGTAGGAATTGATGAAGCTGGACGTGGTTGTTTTGCAGGACCTGTATTTGCCGCAGCGGTTATATGGGATAAGAACAAACAAGATGATATGACTAATCAAATTAAGGATTCAAAAAAACTTTCAAAAAAGAAGAGAAATGAATTAAGAAAATACATCGAAGAAAATGCAATTGCATACAGTGTTCAGAGTTGTGATAAAGAAACTATAGAAGAAATCAATATCCTACAAGCAACGTATAAAGCGATGCATAAGTGTTTGAAAAATATTAATGTTGAACAAGGTATCGAATTCGATCGTATACTCGTAGATGGCGATAGATTTAAACCATATGCATGTCAGGTTCATGAGTGTATTCCACAAGGAGATAATCATTATGTGTCTATCGCAGCTGCAAGTATTCTTGCGAAAACATATCACGACGAATGGATTACAAATGTATGCGAAGAAGATAAAAGCCTTGATGAGAAATACAAATGGTTATCAAACATGGGTTATGGAACAAAAGCTCATCGCGAAGGAATTACGAAATATGGTATTACTGAACTCCATAGGGATACATTTTGTAAAAAGTGGCTTTATAAGAAAGAATCGTAACTTAGATAAAATTTAAATCTAGGTATTCACTTAAATACAATTTACTATTTTATTTTTATAACATTTGTAATTATGTGTGGTATTACATTCATTCATTCAGATAAACTTAACGAAATTGATTGTGAAAAAACTGTCAATAAAATACAACACAGAGGTCCCGATAATGAAAAATATGTATCTTACAAAAATAAAGTTTTTTTTGGCTTTAATCGTCTTGCAATCAATGATAAATCTGAAGAAGCAATGCAGCCATTCAATGAAAATGAAACGTGGTTAATTTGCAACGGAGAAATTTTCAATTGGAAAGAACTTGTTGAAAAATATGAATTGGAAATGCGAACCAACTGTGATTGCGAAGTAATTATTAGGCTTTACAATAAATTCATTGTTGATTATGACAGAGATGTTATAAAAGTTGGACAACAACTTTGTAACGTATTAGATGGTGAATTTGCATTTGTTATTTACGATGAAACCATGGATAAAGTATTAGCTGCTCGTGATCCATATGGTGTTCGCCCCATGTTTTTTGGTAAATCGAATGATTCATTCAATACGTATATGTATTGTTCTGAAATGAAGGGTATTCACAGTTTATGCAAAGATATTGAACAATTTAGACCAGGATGCTTTATGATCGATGGTCGTGAATATATCCAATACACTAGTATGAATGATATCAAAATTAATCCTGAAAATGAGGAGTATTTTTTGAAAGAAATCAATACAGTTTTTCGTAAAGCCGTTGAAAAAAGATTAATGTCTGATAGAGAAATTTGTTGTCTACTTTCAGGGGGTCTCGATAGTAGTCTAGTAGCTGGTCTTGTATCTCAACATTTTCCTCCTCACACTGTTAAAACATTCTCTATAGGTTTAAAAGGTTCAACAGATTTAGAATATGCACAAAAAGTTGCTGAACATATTAAATCTGATCATACAAATATAGAAGTTTCCAAAGAAGAATTTTTGAATGCCATCGAAGAAGTTATTCATACTATAGAAAGTTATGATACTACAACGGTAAGAGCCAGTGTGGGGAATTATTTGGTTTCTAAATACATCAAAGATAATACTGACTGCAAAGTAGTATTTAATGGGGATTATAGTGATGAAGTATGTGGTGGATATAAATATATGTCTCAATGTGACGATGAAGATGAATTCCATAAAGAATGTATAAGATTAGTTGAAGATATACATTTTTTTGATAGCCTTCGTAGTGATCGTTGTATTTCTGCTCATGGATTGGAAGCGAGAGTTCCTTTTGCCGATAAAGATTTCGTGAAATTGTATAAATCTATTCCTATGAAAATGAGAATGAGTAATGAAAGAATTGAAAAATATATGTTACGAAAAGCATTTGATAATGATGATATTATTCCACACGATGTTCTTTGGAGGAAGAAAGAAGCTTTTAGTGACGGAGTTAGTAGCCCCGAAGATTCGTGGCATAATATCATCAAGATGCATGTAGAAACACAATTGTTGGATATTGAGTATGATAAAATGACAAAGGATGAAGTTAATCCTGTAAATTTAAAAGAAACTGCGTATTATAAAAGTATTTTTAATAAGTATTTTAATTTTCAAAATATTATTCCATATTATTGGTTACCTAAATATTGTGGTTCGATCAATGATCCTTCTGCACGAGAAATTTAAACAGACGCAACTGAACCAAATTTGGCAATTGTTTTAAACTCAGGGTCTTGAGAACTTGACCTTGGATCAGGAGGTACTATTTTTACCAATTCTAATTGTTCTTTTGAGTTTATTCTGAAAGCAAACGATACAAATTGAGACTCTTGTGTTGGACTTGTAATTGTTGTAAGTCTTAGATGACCACCTCTTATGTCCCAGAAAGGTTCATTTTTCTTTTTAGAATCATCAGATGACACTAATGCCAAATTACTAGTCCCATATACATCACCTACGTTTGGTTTTTTCCACAAGATAGATTTCTCAAATCTAAGATCGTTTGAATGTAATTCCTGAAGTGATACACTCTCAGTAACATAGTCGGGTAAACCACTAATTGTTATACCAGCTTGACTCATATCACTTTCTTTCACAGCATAATTAGATGTTTCTAATACAAATGTACCATCAACATTAGAGGAGACTCTAATTGCTTCTTTTGTACCGAGAACAATTGATTTATCTTCAATGAATAATTCATCTACTTGAGTAGAAGATTGATTAATAGAGCCTTGTATATCTAAATTACCATGTATGGTTACATTCTCATAATACATATTTAAATTTCCTCCCCATCCTTCTCCAAGTTCGTTATAACCATCACGAGACCCTAACGTATCTACTAAGACAGTATCGGTATAAATTTTCTTTCCATTCGCAAGACTAACATCGTCTCCAAATGTACTTTGACCTGTAACAGATAGGGTACCAACTGAAGTACTGCCAGTAGCAGTTAAAGAGTTTGTAATTGTAGAACCAATAACTGAAAATGTATTAGTGCCACCAGCTGTTCCTACTGTTGTATTTCCATTTACAACTAGAGTAGAATCCATATTGACAGCTGAACTGACAGAAAGTTTTGTATTTATTTCAACTTTATCATTACTCATTCTAGCAACCTGGTTGCCAAAAGTTGTAAACACAAGTGCATCTTGATCACCACCAAAAGAGGTCTCGGCTGTAATTGAAGTATCTCCATCAGCATCAGATAAACCACCGCCACCAATAGGTCTCCACTCTAATAGACCACCATCTGGTTGATTTAAACCCATGAAAACACCTTGATTTGTGTCGTAAATAATAGAACCCTCGTTAGCAGCCACTATATTGTCTACGTTACTGTAAAGACTTTTATTGGTATATTGAGGAAGACGTAAAACACCAGCATCTTGTTTCATTCTAATATCATTTTCGAAATAAGCATCGTTTCCAACACTTAAATTGGATCTTAATTCTGTTTCTTGTACGACGATAAGATTTGATGTGGTTGTCAAGGATTTTTGTACATTCAATGCAGCATTTACTCTAACTTCATCAGCATAAAGAGTCACATTGGAACCAGCACCCTGAGTTGCCGAAGAACCAAAGGTCAGAGATTTTTCGTTTATTTCCATAACTGTTGATCCATTAGCATAAAAGTATAATGTATCGGTATCTTCATTACCATTTTGGGCAAGAATCTTTGTGTCTTGATCATTATCAATAACACCACCTAAAGTATTCCATGTGTATGTATTGCCTGTTTTAAAAAGACCTTCGAATCTATGTAATTCACTGTTGTAGTAGAGAGAACCCATATTATCAGCAACATTAGATGATGGTCTTACAGCCTCGGTTCCTCTAGGGATTGTAAATTTAGGGCCAATGACATTTACATTAGAAGCGAGTTCAGTGACACCAGTAACTGAAAGAGTAGAGCTAAGGACGGTAGCATCTTTGACTGAAAGAGTAGAGTCGAGGACAGTAGCTTTGCTTACTGAAAGAGTAGAGCTAAGAACGGTAGCATCTTTGACTGAAAGAGTAGAGCCGAGGAC
>Ga0209653_1001922_pt1 | contig 15891 bp, 7 predicted proteins | sample SaaInl6LU_22_DNA_FD_184644 | JGI IMG/M metagenome (GOLD analysis project Ga0209653, IMG submission 184644) | Marine microbial communities from expanding oxygen minimum zones in the Saanich Inlet - ESP_116LU_22_DNA (SPAdes) (version 2) | ecosystem: Environmental > Aquatic > Marine > Intertidal... | reverse complement strand
CAAAGTATCAGTTGGTGAAACAAAAACCAATTTATATGGAGAATCACTTGGTAAGGTCTGGCATGCACCTGCAACTCTAATGTGTATTGTAGATAGAGAACCAACAAATGTGGTTTATGAAGGATTTGGTGCAGATAAAACACAAGCAGTTGAATTTCGATTCAATCGAATGAGATTAAGAGAGACATCTTATAAAATTCCAAAAGTTAGAGATGTAAATGGTACTTTAGTACCTGTTGGTGCAATTCAAAATGAAGAATATGGTTATCCAGAAATAGGTGATGTTATTCTTTTTGATGGTGCATACTATGAAATTAATAATGTTAGACAATCTCAGTTAATTGGTGGCCAACCTGAAATATATGACCAGGAAAGTGGTAATTTTGATGATGCTCGTATGAATTTAATAGCAACAGCATTTATGGTTAGACGTTCACAAATTCAAATAGATGAGAGGATATATAGTTAATTATGGCAATAGACCCACTAAAAAATAGACCTATTAATAGGGCCACTCAATACAAACGAGAAAGTATTGAAAAGGGAAAGGGAGTAAAACTCTATGATGTTGATTTAGCCATAGCTGAACACATGATAGATACTGTATTGCCAACAGTTGAGATATTTGAAGAAAAGCAAAAAGTACCTGTAATATATGGTAATCCTGAAAGATGGAAGGCAGTAAGAAAGGATGGGTATTTACGAGACAAAAAGGGAGTTATTCAAATTCCTTTAGTAATGTTCAAACGAAACTCTGTCGCAAGAGATGAAGCGATGTCAAATACAATGAATAGACATGTTGCTTATCCTGGTGTATCAAGATATTCAAAAAAACATAAGTACGATAGATTTTCTGCAATTACCCAAAGTGAAAAACCATTACAATTTTACGATATTGTAATACCTGATTATGTTTCTATAACTTATGAAGTAATAATATGGACTGATTTTACAGAACATATGAATAAAATTGTTGAGGCATTTCAATACGCAACAGATGAGTATTGGGGAGATAAGGCAGGATTTAAATTCAGAACTCGTATAGATAATTTTGATAATCAAACAGAAGTTGGTGAGGGTACACAACGAATTGTAAGAACAAATTTTACAATGACAGTAAATGCATATCTTTTACCAGAAAAATTTGATAATGAATCTACTCATAAAAAGGTAGTAGGTCCTAAAAAAGTAGTTTTTGGTACAGAAACCGATTTAACTGGCATGGATGGTGGAAATGTAGCTAGCTCTAAAATTGAAAAACGATTATATAGTGAATATTCGGATGTAGTTGATTTTATGTCTATTCGTGGTTCGAAAGAAGCAACCTTTGTAGATGCAGATACAGTAAAACTTGAAAATGTAGAGTTACCTAAGTTACCACCAGAATTGGTTGATGTTTTTAACGAAAACGATTGGTTTAGGGTATATGTAAATGGTGTATTTATACCACATACAAAGTATTCATATACTGGTTCTATGTTAGAAAATGAAATTTATTTTAATTTTTCAACAGGTTCTCTTTCGGCAGGTGGTTCTTACCCTGATGATTTAGTAACAACCACAAGTGATTTAGGTTATATACTTGAATCAACCGATGAGTTTGGTATAACTGGTAAATTTATTGAATTATAATGGCTATTAAAGATTTACGAAAAATATTGAAACAAGTACATGAACCAAATGAATTTCAATTGGTAGCACATGACATGAATCATCCATATTATTGGATTTGGAAACTTGAAAATGCCAAAATGAAAGATTTAAATTTATATTTAAGGCCACTTCGTAAAGAACACGCTAGGTTTGATATATTTATAAATGGTCAGTATATTCTTGAAAGAGATTATATTTTTGAACAAGTAAATAATGATTTACACATAAAATTTAAAAGGTCAAACTTTGCATTTAATTTGGAAAGCAGTGATGATATAAAATTAGAGGGAGATATAACAGCGGTATGAGTAAGAAAAAACCAAATATTATAACTCCTTTTGATGATAAACAAAGATTTAAAAATCTGGTACAAGAGGTAATAAGTGATACAACCATATTTACCTATATACCAGATTCAATTAGTTTAAGTGGTAATTTATTTACACTAACCTTATCTAATAAAAAATTTGTTTTTGAAGATATAAAAGTAGATATTGAATCAGATTATGTTGATATATACCTACAAGGTATAAAAAAACCAGCTGATACCTACTCGGTTACTGATAGTGGAACAAACATAGTAATTAATTTTACTGAAAATATCACATTAAGACCACAGGATATTGTGGCTACTGATTTTTCAGTAAAAGGAAAAATAGTGAGTAGATAAGAATGGCAACATTAATTCAAAGTAAACAGATAGAAGGTATTGTAACCGCTTCAGTAATTGAGGGGAATTTTTCCGTTCAATCGGGTTCGGTTGATTTAACTTCTGCATCTGGTGTAACGGGTTCATTTAGTGGTTCTTTCGTTGGAGATGGTAGTGGATTAACCAATATTCCTTATTCAAACATTACAGGTACTCCTATATTCAAAGCTGGTTCTAATGTAACCATAACTTCATCATCTAATGTAATTACCATTGCCTCAACTGGAGGTGGTGGAGGTTCAAATCAATCACTCAACTCATTTACTGCATCTTATTATATTGATTCCGCATCATTCGATTCAAGAATTGTTGGTATTTCTGCAAGTGGTAGTGGTGCTGATTGGAATACAAATTTACAAAACATCCCAAGTGGATTAGTTAGTGGTTCGGTTTTAAGAACTTTAGATGGAACAGGTGTACTTAGTGGTTCTATTATTGACCAACTTCCAAGTGGATTGATTTCATCATCAGCACAAATTACAGATGGAAGTGGTATTGTAAGTGGTTCAGTACTTAGAAACTTAGATGGCACTGGCGTAGTTAGTGGAAGTGTACTTAGAAACTTAGATGGCACTGGCGTAGTTAGTGGTTCTGTATTAAGAACACTTGATGGAACTGGTGTAGTTAGTGGAAGTGTACTTAGAAACTTAGATGGTACAAATATATTTAGTGGTTCTTTTATTGGTGGAACTAATGTAACAATTTCTTCGGGTAGTGGTACAATTACTATTTCTTCTTCAGGAGGAGTTGGTTCAGTACCAGAAGGAACAATTAGTGGTTCTGCTCAAATTACTGCTTTAGGATTTGTTTCTCAATCATTTTCAACAGATGGAAGTGGTATTGTTAGTGGTTCAGTACTTAGAAACTTAGATGGAACTGGTGTATTTAGTGGTTCATTAGTTGCAGGTACAAACATTACAATAAATCAAGTTGGAAATAATTTTGAAATATCATCATCAGCAAGTGGTGGTTCATCTGATTTTACACAACTAACAAATGTACCAAGTGGGTTAGTATCTGGTTCAACTCAAATTACAGACGGTAGTGGAATCGTTAGTGGTTCTGTATTAAGAACTTTAGATGGAACAGATGTAGTATCTGGTTCAGTAGTTAGAACACTTGCAGGAACTGGCGTTGTAAGTGGTTCAGTATTAAGAACTTTGGATGGTACTGGCGTTATAAGTGGTTCAGTATTAAGAACTTTGGATGGTACGAATGTAATTAGTAGTTCTGCACAAATCACCGCATTAGGATTTATTTCAGAATCAACTTTTGATGGAGATAGGATAGTTTCTAATACTGATTTACCAAGTGGAGTATATAACAATAACTTTGGAACAAGTGGAAGTGTACAAGATTTCTTAAACGCAGTATTCTTCCCAAACTCAGCTCCATCAATTTCAACAGGTAATAAAACTATACAAGAATTTAGTGGAAGTGGTGCAACAATTTTAACTTTAAGTGGTACTGATACCGAAGGACAATCGTTAACATGGGGAACTGCTTCAGCCTACACAGATGATTTAGTTAGAGTTGCTTCAAATGGTGTAATGACACTAAATGCAACAGCAACATCTGCTTCATTTAATACAGATTTAGTAAGTGGTACAACATATGGACATCAAGTAACAGTAACTGCAACCGATACTTTTAATGCTACCACAGAAAAGGATATTTATGTAATCGTAACTCCAAATGAGGCACCTAAGTTTAGAGAAACTTCTGTTGCTGGAAATGTAATTACTTCAGTAACTCAAGCGGTAAACGAAAACTCTTCGGATAATACACTTATAAAGAGAGTTTATTTTACAGATAATGAAAGTGATTCAATTACAATCACATCATCATCTATTTTACCATCAGAACATTTTACAATTACAAAATCATCAACTTATGTTGATATTAGACAAAATACAGGTTCATTAGATTACGAAAATATAACTCAATATACATTTAGTATAACCGCATCAGATGAACATTATCCGGCACAAGATTCTAATGCAGTAATAACGTTACCAATTACAATAAACGTAACTGATAATATTGTTCCATCGATTAGTAATCAAACAATTAGTGGATTAAATGAAAATTCATCAAATGGTGCATCTGCTGGTTCAATATCTGCAACAGATAGTGAAGGTGATGCTATAACATTTGTATCATTTGATTTACATAAATTATTATTAGATGGTTCAACTGTTACAAGTGGTTCTTATGGTGGAACTTCACAGGCATCAGACCCTCATGAAAATCCATTCCAAATGGATTCGAGTGGTAATGTAACAAGAAAAACAGGTGTTTACTTAAATTCCGATTTAATTAATTCGTATCAATATAGAGTTACTGTACGAGATAACTATAATTCAACAAATTCAACTGCTGGTATTATTAGTATTCCAATTTCAGATGATACTGCACCAACTATTTCAACAAATGGTACATTTAGAATTGTTGAATCTGCAACAAGTGGAGATTTAGTTAGAACAACTTCAAATGGATATAGTGGAACTCAAGCAAGATTAACATCAAACCAATCAGTAACTTGGAGTGATGATTCTGGTATGATATCAATCAATAGTAGTGGATATATTTCATTATCTTCAAATGTTGATGGAGTTTATACATCAGGTCAATCATTTACTGCTAATGTAACTGCTACGAATTCATTTGGTACAACAACTACCCAATCAATTACAATTAATGTAGTTGCAAATGGTGCACCAACAATTTCATTTACAAACCATACAGCAAATTTTGAAACTGATTTGGCATTGAGTGGTGTTACTATGGTAAGTATGAGTGTAACAGACCAAGAAAGTGATACTCCTTATTCAGCATCATTAACTGGTACAGATGCAAGTAGTTTTAGATTAGTATATACAAACGCTAACTCAAGTTCAATTGGATTACAAGCTACATCTAACCTAAGTGTGGGTACTTATTCATACAATATTAAAGTAACAGATAACTATGATAAATCTACTACATATAGTGGAAGAACTATAACAATTGCTACTTCTGCTGATTATGGTAAAACATATTTATATCGTTCAAATTATGGTGTAGGTTCTCTATCAGGTGCTAGTTACTTGGCACTAATGGGTGCAAGTTCAGTAGATGGTTCAACACCACCAGAAGTAACTGGATATACTGTAAATACTGAATCACCATTTAGATTGATTAGTTCATCATTGGGTGATAATACTTTAACACTTGCAGGTGGTGGTACTGCAACCTTAGTAAGTACATTAAGTGGTTCTAATTTAAGTGATATTATTGAAGCTTCAAGTACCTATACGGTAGGAGGTGTTTCAGAACAATATATAATCATCATACCTTCGGGTTCAGATATGACAGGAATACCAACTTCTATGACAGATGGATTTGGAGATAGTACTGTGGGAAGATATGTAATGGCCATTAATGCTGATGGTGGTGGATGGGGAGCAGAAGCTTCAACTATTCATTTATTAGATACAAGTGGTTCATTTAATGGATATGATAAACATTTTATAATAGGTAGAACTGGTCCTAATGCTGCATCGAGTATTGATTTAAGATTAATACCAGCATCAGGTTCGCTACCGAGTTAATATTTATAATATATAAAAAAAGGAATAATTAAAATGCCATCATTTAGTTCAAAATTACAATTATCATCAGCGGCTCAAAGTAGTGATATCGTATTAGCTGATATTGATAGAATTAAGGGTGCATTTAAAATTTACACATCATCTGAATTAAGTTCAACTTCGGTTAATTATTTTTCAGATGGACAGATAGTTTATGTATCTGATAGTGGTTCTTTGTACAAAGCAACAGTAACAGCTGCAAATTTTATAGATACTTTTACAGATAGTGTATCTTTTTCTGCATTTTCATTTAATAGTGGTTCGTTTGTTTCTGCATCTTTTGATAGTGGAACATCAACTCTTACTTTATTTGGAGAGGTTGTAGACGGTTCAATTCGAGTATCATCTTCAATTGATTTATCATCTCTAAGTGGAGGAGGTGGAGGCGGTGGTGATATTACAGCAGTATTCGCAGGAGATGGATTAATTGGAGGAGCTTCAAGTGGTAATGCTACTTTAGAAGTAGATGCAGGTGATGGTATTTCTCTTATGGGTGGTGTAAGTCTTGATACTGGCTCTAACCATTTTACACAAGGAGTACAAAAAGTAAATTTAGATGGTGGTACACTTTAAAAAAATAAATAATATTTATAGATAATAAACTACATAGTTTATATGGTTGGGTAGATACCCGTTATTAACATAGGTTACAATTTAATTAAAAACAACAAGGAAAACAAAACAATGGCACAATTAATTCAACACAAAAGAGGTGTGTTAGAAGATTTATCTGGAGTAACTCCAAATAAAGGTGAATTGCTGGTAGTAACGGGTTCAAGTATATCTGCTTTAGCTGATGGACTGGTTTTCGTTGGTAATCACTCTGACCTAACCTCAGTTAACAAAATCTTAACAGGTTCTTCATCACCTGATTTAAGTTCTTATGATGCTGGTGTAAATGGTTTACCATTTTACAACACAACTGATAAGAATCTCCAAATTTTGAGACAAGATGGAAACTTAGATGTAGTTTTAAACCATACAAAAATTGATTTCGATAGTTCAAATATCGTATCATCTTCTGAACAGATAGCTGCCTTAGCAGGTATTGAAGATTCTGCAATTACACTTGCAGTAGGGGGTGGGTTATCTGTATCTGCTGATAATGATTTCACATTAAATCAAAGCTCAAACCAAACAATAACAATTAGTACAGATGGTAGTAATATCGTTTCATCCTCTGCACAGATTGATAATTTAGGATTTTTACAAGTAAATGGTGATTCAGTAGTTTCATCATCTGCTCAAACTATCGCTCACTTAGGCGGAACAGGAATTGTTTCTTCATCTGACCAAATTGATAACTTATTTGATATTGATGGATTAGTTTCTTCATCTACACAAATCTCTAATTATGGAGTATTTGCGGAATTAAATGGAGATGGATTGATTTCTGAATCTCAACAAGTATTTTCGGATGTAAGTGGTGATGTAACAATCGCATCAAATGGAACTGCAGCAATCGGAACTGGTGTAATTGTAAATGCTGATATAAACGCAGCTGCCGCAATTAGTCATACCAAAATTGATTTTGGTGGTTCAACATTAACATCTGGTTCATTAAATTTTGGAATTAGTGGTTCAACTGGAAATGATGTGGTGAGAGTTGGAGTAGATGCTCTTACTTTTGCTGGAACTGCAAATGAAATTGAAACAACCGTAACTGATAACCAAGTTGCAATTGGTATCGTAAGTAACCCAACTCTTACTGGTAATGTTATAATTACTGGTAACTTAACTGTAAGTGGGGATACTGTTCAAACTAACGTTTCTACGATGAACGTTGAAGATAACATTATTAACTTAAACTATGGTGGTTCACAAACAACAGGTGGTATCTATGTAACTGATGCAACAGGTGGAAACACAACAAGTGGTTCTATCATTTGGGATGGTACTAATGACTATTGGAAAGCTGGAGCTAAAGATTCTGAAGCAAGAGTAATCTTAGGAAATGGTACTGATACTGCTGGAACAATCACTAAATTCTCAGCTGATGGTGTTATTACGGATTCTATCATTACTGAAAGTGGTACAACGGTAACAATTTCAAATGATTTAATTCTAAGTGGTTTAACTGCTAATTCGTTCTTAGTTGCTAATGCATCTAAACAATTAGTTTCAGTTACAACATCAACAGATGGTGATATCTTAGTATCTGATGGAGCAGGTAACTTCTCTGCTACAAATACTATTGATGGTGGTTCATTCTAATAAGAACTGACGTAATAAATTAAAAATCCCCCTTCGAAAGTTGGGGGATTTTTTTTATACTTTTAACTTTTTAATACTTATATAAGTGAAGTAATATTATATCAAATCCTAAAATCATTTTTAAGGTATATTTATATAAAATAAATGGGAAATAAATTTAGATGGCAGCTATACTAAAATTAAGAAGAGGAACATCGTTTTCTTCACCACAAATTTCTGAGCCTTTCTTTGATACAACAAAAGGAACTTTATTAATTGGAACAGGAAGTAACGAGTATATTACATTGGCTAGATTAAGTTCTGGTTCATATGGAAAAGTAAATACTGGTGATTTTTGGGTAGATGGTGATGTAACCGCATCAAATCTTAATTTAAGTGGAGATATAACAGCAAGAAATACTACTCTTAGTGGTGATATCATAATTGGTGGTAATATATTTTTAGGAGATTCTATTGCAAATGATAACATTACAATACTTGCATCTTTAAGTGGTTCGTTAATTCCATCTGAATCCGCTCAATATGATTTGGGTTCTGATATTAGAAAATGGAATGAATTATGGGTAGTATCTGCATCTATTGATAATATAGAAGTACCAGGTAGTGGTATATTATCATCTTCAGTAACTGATTTTATCACTTATAGTTCTTCAGTTGATGAAAGATTAGATAATGCTGAGTGGACTGGTTCAGACCACGAAGATAGAGTAGTTTTATTAGAATGGACAGGTTCAAATCACGAAACGAGATTAGATTACATAGAAACAACATTCTCAACTTCGGTAGATTTAAGATTAGATAATTCTGAGTGGACTGGTTCAGACCACGAAACAAGATTAGATTATTTAGAAGGAGATTTTTCAACTTCATTAGATTCAAGATTAGATTATTTAGAAGGCCCATTCTCAACTTCTGTTGATGGAAGATTAGATGAACTTGAAGGCCCATTTAGTACTTCAGTTGATGAAAGATTAGATAATGCTGAGTGGACTGGTTCAAATCAAGAAGGAAGATTGGATGAAATCGAAGGGCCGTTTTCCCAATCAGTAGCTTTCAGAATAGGTGAATTAGAGTTAACAGGCTCAAACCACGAAACCAGATTAGATGAACTTGAAGGCCCATTTAGTACTTCAGTTGATGAAAGATTAGATAATGCTGAGTGGACTGGTTCAAATCAAGAAGGAAGATTGGATGAATTGGAAACCACATTCTCATCTTCAGTAGATTCTCGTTTAGATTATTTAGAAGGCCCATTTAGTACTTCAGTAGATTCTCGTTTAGATGATGCTGAGTGGACAGGTTCAAATCAAGAAGCAAGATTAGATGAATTAGAAACAACGTTTTCATCTTCAGTTGATGAAAGGTTAGATGACTTAGAGTGGACTGGCTCAAACCACGAAGATAGAATAGATTTATTAGAAGCAACAGGTTCAGACCACGAAACAAGATTAGATTATTTAGAAGGAGATTTTTCAACTTCATTAGATTCAAGATTAGATTATTTAGAAGGAGATTTTTCAACTTCATTAGATTCTCAGTTAGATGAAATACATGCTTATACATCATCTTTAAAAACTGCAATTGATGTTAATGGTCCAAATTTAATTGTTTTAGGAGATTTGACTGTTCAAGGGACACAGACATCACTAAATACAACTGAAGTTGTTGTAGAAGATATTTTACTTGCTCTTGCGAGTGGTTCAACTACTTCGGTTGAAGCAGATGGTGGTGGTATTTTTATTAGTGGTGCAAACGCATCTATGACCTGGAATCATTCTGACCAATTAATAGAATTTAATACAAAAGTATCATCTTCAGTAGGGTTTAAAGGAGATGGTTCTGAATTAACTGATATTCAACATGGAAACATTGATTTCGGTGGAAGTAATATAGTTAGTGGTTCAGACCAAGTAAGTGGTTCAATATATGGTGATATTAGTGGAGATGTAACAGTAAACAATTTAGGTGTTGCTTCTATATCTTCAAACGTAATTGTAAATGCTGATGTTAAATCAGATGCTGGAATTGTTTATACTAAATTGAATTTAAATGGAAGTAATTTAGTATCTGGTTCCGAACAAGTAAGTGGTTCAATATATGAAGATATTAGTGGAGATATTTCCATTAATAACTTAGGAGTTGCTTCTATATCAAGTGGAGTAATTGTAAATGCTGATGTTAAATCAGATGCTGGAATTGCTTATACTAAATTGAATTTAAATGGAAGTAATATATTTTCACAATCTGTTCAAGTAAATGCAGATGAAATTACAAATTTTGATTCAAATGTAAAAGATAAATTAAATCAAGATAATGTTCATAGTGGTTCTTATTTAGGAACAGCAACAACTACTAATTTATCAGAAGGTACTAACAAGTACTATACAGATACACGAGTAAAAACTAAATTAAATTTAGAAGGTGTATTGAGTGGTTCTTCACAAGTAACATCATCACTTGATGATAGATATCTTAATACAAATGGAGATTCTGTTATATCTGGTTCAGACCAAGTAAGTGGTTCAATATATGCTGGTATTAGTGGAGTTATTAATGTAGGCCCACTTGGTGTTTCTAATATAGTAAATGGTTCAATAGTTGATGCTGATGTAAACACTAATGCTGGTATTGCTTACACTAAAATTAGTTTTAATGAAAGTAATATAGTTAGTGGTTCGGAACAAGTAACCCAATCTTTAGATACAAGATATGAACCAATTGCAAATGGAACACATACGTTGGTTAGTTCATCTGCTATTTCATCAACATCACAAGGTACGGTAAAACTTACAACAAACGGTACAGCTGGTAGTGATATCGATTTAGGATTAGAAACAACAGATTCACCAACTTTTAGTGGTTTAACATTAACAGGATTATCTTCTTTAGGTGCTTCTGATGTAAATGCTGTAATTAGTGGTTCAGGTGGTACTCTTGGATATAGAGCACTTGGAACTGCCGCATTCTTCAACGTTTCTGCATCGGTTGGTGATGACCCTAACTCAATTCCAACAAATCAAGCAGTATCTGATGCACTTATTGCCGCAGGTGCTGGTGATATTACTGCAGTAAACGATTCTTCGTTATACTCATCAACTACAACAGGTATTCTTCATACAGGAGACGGTACAGATATTGATGGTGTATATGGTACACAAGGTAACGTTGTACTTGCTATCGATACTGGTTCATTACATTTTACAGATGGTGTAGTAGGAGTTTTACCAAATGGAACTGTTTCTGGTTCATCTCAAATATTAGATGGAAGTGGAATACTTTCATCATCAAATGAAACTTTTGCAGAATTTTCATCATCTGTATCCGAATCTTTTGCTGGATTATCTACTGATTATAATGATTTAATTAACATTCCTGTTGGGATAGTTTCTTCATCAACTCAAATTTCTAATTACAATACATTCTTAGAAATTAACGGTGATAATGTATTTTCACAATCTGCTCAAGTAAATGCAGATTCTATTACAAACTTTGATTCAAATGTAAAAGATAAAATGAATACAGATGGAGTTATTTCTGGTTCTGACCAAATACTACTTGGTAGTGGAATAGTTTCTTCATCAACTCAAATTTCTAATTACAATACATTCTTAGAAATTAACGGTGATAATGTTGTATCTTCATCACAACAAATTTCTGATTACAATACATTCTTAGAAATTAACGGTGATAATGTTGTATCTTCATCTAACCAACTTATAGATTTAGGATTCGTTGATTTAACATCTACACAAACTATAAGTGGTACAAAAACATTCAACGATATTGTTGTTAATGGTACAGGTTCATTTGCTTATATTACTTCTGTTTCTGGTACTGCTAAAATTATTGGTGATAACTATATCATCTTAAATAACGATACTCCAACTCAAAGATATGCTGGTTTAGCAGTTTATGATTCTGGTTCCGCTGGGGTTACTGCATCTTTAGAATTTGATGGACAAACAAACGATTGGTTCTACGAATATTCAGATGATGGCGGTGTAACAACCGACCATGGTGTTGTATTATTCGGACCTGAGTATTCAGGTAAAGGTTCACCAACATATCTAACAAATAACAGAATACCAAAATCTGAAGGTACTCATCACTTAGAAGATTCTAATATTACTGATACAGGAACTTTAATTACTCTTGGTTCTGCTGTTGATGTGAGTGGTGCAACAAACTTTAATGACACAACTCAATCAACTTCAAAAACCACAGGTGCTGTGATTATCGATGGAGGTGTGGGTATTGCTAAAACTCTTAACGTAGGTGAAGATGTTGTTGCATTTGCATCATCGGATGAAAGATTAAAAGATAATATAGAACCAATAAAAAATTCTTTAGATAAAATTAATTCAATTGGTGGATATTCATTCACATGGAATGAAGAAAAACAACATATTTATAAAGGTAAAGATTATGGAGTTATAGCCCAAGAAATCGAAGAAATCTTACCAGAATTGGTTGATACACGAGAAAATGGGTATAAAGCCGTTAAATATGATAAATTGGTATCACTTCTTATAGAAGGGATTAAAGAACTTTCAGAAGAAGTAAAAGAATTAAAAAATAAGTTAGGATAGAAAACTATGATTATACACAATCCCATTGTATCAGGTTCATTAACATTTGCAGATAATGCAACATTAACTTCTGCTTTAAGTACAATAACTGGTTCTTTTAGAGGGGATATATTATCTACAAATGGATTAGTTTCATCATCTGCACAAGTAATAACACTCTTACCAGATGGTGTAGTTAGTGGTTCTACACAAGTAGTAGATTTACTTCCAACTGGCGTAATTAGTGGTTCTTCTCAAGTTTTAGGAGGTAGTGGAATTGTTTCATCTTCTGAACAAATTTCTAACTATAATACTTTCTTAGAAATTAATGGAATGGGTATCATTTCAGCTTCAGACCAAGTTAATGCTGATACGATTCAACAATTTGATGCAAATGTAGAAGATGCATTAAATAACAAAGGTGTAATTTCTGGCTCAACTCAAGTTATAGCTTCAGATACTTTCAATTTTGATACGGCTGTTACTAATGTAATGGATGGTGCTACAGTAGTTTCTGGTTCGGACCAGGTTACAAGTTCACTTGATAATAGGTATGTAAATGTTACTGGAAATGAAACAGTTGCTGGTAATAAAACATTCACCGATAATGTAACAATAACAGGAAACTTAACAGTAGATGGTACAACTACAACTACTTCAACGAATAATGTAATCGTTGGTGATAATATTATTGATTTAAATTATGGTGGTGGTGCTACTGATGGTGGTTTATATGTAACTGATGTTACTGTTTCTGGTTTAGAAACCGGTTCACTACTTTGGGATGGTGTACAAAATAGATGGGTTGCTGGTGTTAAAAATTCTGAAATAAAAATATTATTAGCAGAAGGTGATGGTATAATATCATCATCAGAACAACTAACAAGTACTTTCTTAGAAGTTAATGGAAATAATGTACTCTCATCATCCGCACAGATTTCTAATTATGGAGTATTTGCAGAATTAAATGGTGGTAATTTAGTTTCATCATCCGCACAGATTTCTAATTATGGAGTATTTGCAGAATTAAATGGTGGTGGTTTAATATCTTCATCAGAACAACTAACAAGTACTTTCTTAGAAATTAATGGAGATAACGTAATATCTTCATCAGAACAACTAACAAGTACTTTCTTAGAAATTAATGGAGATAACGTAATATCGGCCTCCTCACAAGTAGTACTTAATGATGCCGATAAGACAGGATTTGATACAGATGATGTATCTGAAGGTTCAAACTTATATTATACAGATGCAAGAGTAAAAACTAAATTAGATAATGAAGGTGCAATTTCTGGTTCAAGCCAAGTTGATGGTACATCTATTTCAAATAATTCAATTACAATTGCTGGTACATCTACTTCTCTTGGAGGAAGTATAACATATGCTAAAATAGCAGAAGGAACGGGAACTATATCAGGTTCCTCACAATTAGATGGAACAACTATTGGTTCTACCTCTCCATCAATATTTAGTGGTTCATTTAGCGGTTCTTTTGTTGGAGATGGTTCTCAACTTTCAGGGGTAACTTCTTATACAGATGCTGATACACTTGCGTATATCAATTCACAAAATGTATTTAGTAGTTCAATACAAGTTGATGTAGCTTCAACAACAAATTATAGTTCAATCAACCAATATTCAGATTCAAAGGTAAAAACTTATTTAGATTCTCAAACTGTAATTAGTGCTTCATCACAAATTACAATTACTGAATCTCAGATTTCTGATTTAGACCACTATACTGATTCTGATGTTAAAACAAAATTAAATGCTGAAGGTGTTTTTTCTTCATCAGCACAAATCGAAGGAAACTTCTTAGAAGTAGATGGAGATAATGTAGTTTCATCATCCACACAGATATCATCTTATGATGTATTCTTAGAAAAAAATGGAGATGGTGTTGTATCTGGTTCAAGTCAATTATCGAATGTTTTCTTGAGTAAAGATGGAGATAGTGTTGTATCTGGTTCTACACAATTACAAGATAATTATGATTTAAGATATCTACAAATTAATGGAGATAATGTAATATCTGGAGCTTCTCAATTATATACAGATTTAGATGCTAGATATGGTAACGAAGAAGGTGAAGGATTAATTTCATCATCTGCACAAATTCAAGGATTTGGAATATTTGCTGAACTTAATGGTGATGGATTGATTTCAAGTTCAGCTCAACTTACCGATACCTTCTTAGAAATTAATGGAGATAATGTAATTAGTGGTTCAGCACAGGTAGTATCTTCTTTAGTTTCAGCAACTGGAATTTCTACTGGTAACAAAACTACAATACAATCTAACTTAGGAGTGGATGCCGCTGGTACTAAAAACTCTACTGATGTTACACTTGCAGGTTCATACAATTATATTACTGCTGGTGGTACTGATAACCAAACACTTACATTAGGACAAGTAGATGCAAGTACTGATATTTCTAACTTAACAACTACAAATGTATCAGAAGGTACTAACAAGTATTATACAGATGCAAGAGTTAAAACTAAATTAGATGCCGAAGGTGTAATTAGTGGTTCAGCACAAATTCAAGGAGATTTCTTAGAATTAAATGGTGATTCAGTATTAAGTGGTTCGGGAACAATTAATCATATATCATTCTATAATTCGGAGAATGGTTTAACTTCTCATGATTATTTAAAAGTTAATCCTAATTTCAATCTATTTTTGTATGATAGTGTTTCTTATTCAGATGCTATTAGAATACAAATGACTGGTTCTTTATCGATACTTGGGGGTATTAGTGCTCTTGAACAGAATTCTACATTTTCAAATGCCTATTTTGAAGATATTCAGGCCAATTATGTTTTCGCACAAACTGGTTCTTTCCAGAGAGTTGTAGTTCCTGGTATTATACTTGATGATGGTAATATTATTGGTTCATCTACATCAACTGGTTCATTTGGTAGAGTTATTGGTGATGGTAGTGAATTGACTGGATTAACAACAACTATCGTATCAGAAGGAACTAATCTATATTATACTGATGCAAGAGTTAAAACTAAATTAAATGCTGAAGGTGTAATTAGTGCTTCATCACAAATTACAATTACTGAATCTCAGATTTCTGATTTAGACCATTATACGGATTCAGATT
>Ga0209653_1001916_pt1 | contig 15941 bp, 8 predicted proteins | sample SaaInl6LU_22_DNA_FD_184644 | JGI IMG/M metagenome (GOLD analysis project Ga0209653, IMG submission 184644) | Marine microbial communities from expanding oxygen minimum zones in the Saanich Inlet - ESP_116LU_22_DNA (SPAdes) (version 2) | ecosystem: Environmental > Aquatic > Marine > Intertidal... | reverse complement strand
TATATCTAAAATAAACATACACTTCATTTTGAGGCGCATAGTGCATGGTCTTTCCAAAGTGAATGACGGGTTCGTTTTTTCGCCAATTGAACAACTGGGCGGTAAAATCAAAATAGTTGTTTTCGATAGCGGTTCTACCTGCTTTGTTAAAAGCAGTTCGCGTATCGCTAGGCCATCCACCAGGGAAGTCCCTACGTAAATCCGCATCTCCTTTTTCTTTGACACCACGCATATTAATTTCCGTACCGTAGTAGGTTTGTGGCACACCCCTAACCGTAGCAAGTAGGGTGGTTATCAGTTTATATTGATTGAATTCGGATGCTATTTCATTAATACGTGTTGTATCGTGATTTTCTAAAAAAACCATCAAGTCATTGGGATTGGCATAGACAAAGTCGTTTTGAAACACCTTATATATTTTATTCATTTTTTGATCCCACCATGGAGTATCTCCTTGAAATACATCCTGTACAGCTGCAAACAAAGCAAAGTCTTTTACGTGGGTTACTTGCGAGTTAAAACCACTCATAGCTGCAATGGGGCTGTCCTTTTGCCAATAGGAAAGGTGAATTGGATTGATCACCCAACTTTCTGCTACTATGCTAAAGTTAGGATATTCATCCATGATGGCTTTTGCCCATTGCGTTATTTCATCTCTGCTGTTATAAGGATACGTATCTACCCTATATCCAGATAGGTCGGCATACTCAACCCACCAAATAGCATTTTGTGTTAGATATTTTAGTAGTTGGGGTTGCTTTTGGTTGAGATCAGCCATAGTTGGCACAAACCAACCGTCAACCATATGTTTTACATCCACATCTGCAGCATACGGATCTGTAAATATTTCTTTGGCATGGCTTGTCTGCGTGTAGGTGTCCCATTGGTTGATCCAATCAGCAGCAGGCAAATCTTTTATCATATAATGTTCAAGACTCCAGTGGTTTACTACATAATCTTTGATAAGCTTCATGTCTCGCTTCTTAAGTTCTTCCGAAAGCTGCTTGTATTTTTCGTTGGAACCAAAGCGTCTATCGATCTGATAGACATCGCTTGCAGCATACATATGATACGAACCTTTAGGATCGTTATCTTCGACAACAGGCGTATTCCAAATGGCTGTTACGCCCAATTGCGCTATATAATCTAAATGGTCAATAATGCCTTGCAAATCGCCACCGTGTCGGGCCCATGGGTCTTTTCTGTTGGGCTTGTCCAAAAGTTCAGGATGCGCATCATTAGAAGGGTCGCCATTGGCAAAACGATCGGGCATGATGAGGTAAATAAAATCAGAGCTATCATATCCCTTACGTTCGGCAGAACCTTCACGTCTTTCCAAGAGTTCATAAGGAATTTGAATTGACGCCTTTTGGGAATGTTCTAAAACCAATTGATAACTCCCGGGTTTGGTAGTGACAAGGTCCAAGTAAACAAACAAATAATTCTTACTTTCTAAACGTACCACATCAGTAATTGTTAGATCATTTGAAGCAACCTCATATTCAGCTAAGTCATCTCCATATAGGGTTAACATCAAATTGGTATGGTGCATACCCGACCACCACATAGGGGGTTCAACTTTACTGACTTGTGCACTAAGGTTTAAGCAAACAAAAAGGAGGACTAATTTTTTCATATAATAATTAAGATAGGACAGGTTTAGGCGTTAAGGAAACACTTTTTCCATTCAAAAATACAGCACAAGGCTCCCCTTCAATTAGGGTTACTTGTGATTCAGCTTTAGAAACAAAAAGTTCAAGAATAGCGCCTCTAAAATTAATTTTAAAAGAGAAGGAAGTCCACGCTTTGGGTAGTTGTGGTGAAAAATAGACCGCATCGTTTTTAATACGCATACCTCCAAAACCTTCTACAACACTCAGCCAGGTTCCTGCCATTGATGTTATGTGTAATCCCTCATTAACTTCTGCATTGTAGTCGTCCAAGTCAAGACGCGATGTGCGTAAATAAAATTCATAGGATTGCTCTACTCTTCCCAATGCAGCAGCAAGAACCGCATGTATTGATGGCGAAAGCGAAGATTCATGAACGGTAAATGGTTCATAAAAATCGAAATTTTTCTCTAACTGTTCTTTAGAAAAATGATCCTCAAAAAAATAAAATCCTTGCAATACATCTGCCTGCTTTATATAAGGAGAACGCAAAATCCGATCCCAAGACCAATGTTGATTTATGGGCCTTTCTTCGGCATGAATTAGCGAGGTCTCTTTTAAGTCCTTGTCTAAAAAGCCTTCTTGCTGCAAGAATACGTCATGCTTGGCATTGTGAGGCAGGTAAATTCCACGTGTTTTTTCTTTCCAGTCTAACACTTCGGATTGGCTTAGGCCAAGTCTATCGTAAATGGCTTGGTGTACTTTTGGTTTTTCTTTGGCGATTTGCTCCAGTCTAGTACCCGCATATTCCAAGCACCATTTGGCAGCATAGTTGGTGTACCAATTGTTGCTGACGTTGTTTTCATACTCATTGGGTCCAGTAACACCTAAAATAACGTACTGGTTTTTGTCTTCAGAAAAGCTCATCCTTTGTGCCCAAAACCTAGCAATTCCAACTAATACATCAATACCTTTAGTTTCGACATAGGCCGTTTTGCCTGTGTAGCGCTCATAAGCATAGATCGCATATGCAATGGCAGCATTTCGGTGGATTTCCTCAAAGGTGATCTCCCATTCGTTATGACACTCTTCCCCATTCATGGTTACCATTGGATATAAGGCTGCTCCTGAATTAAAACCTAATTTGGCTGCATTCTCTATGGCTTTTTGTAAATGTTTATGACGGTAATTGAGTAAGTTTTCTGCTACAGACTCATTTTTGGTTGCCATATAAAAAGGAAAGCAATAGGCTTCGGTATCCCAATAGGTGCTACCACCATATTTTTCGCCTGTAAATCCTTTTGGTCCAATATTAAGCAATGCGTTTTTACCGGTATAGGTTTGATTGAGTTGGAAGATATTGAATCGTATTCCTTGTTGGGCTTTCACATCCCCGTCAATGGAGATATCAGCCATTTTCCAAATGCCGTCCCAGTGTGTTTTTTGCAAATCGAGTAAGGCATCGAAGCCTTTGTTAAGTGCGTTTTGGGCAATTTGTTTCACATGGCTTTGGTGGGTTTCTTGGGGTCGCTGTAGCGAAGAGCAATATCCGCCCATTTTTTCAACACTTATTTTTTGCCCTGCCTTTAAGTTGGCTTGACACTCAAAAGCAATACGTCCTTTTTCTTCATGGCAACTAAATGCCTTTAACTCATCATCATCAACCTGAAATGATACCGCTTGATAAGTACAAACGTCAAAATTAGATTTGTTTGTTTTGGTATGTAGTGCTGCAAAATTTACATCTCTGCTTTGACCCATATACGCCCAAAAAGGATCATCCCAATTGCTGTCTTTGTTCTTGATATTTCCATCAATGTAAGGACTAACTGTTATTTCAGCAGCTTGATCGTAAAGCTGGATGCTGTATTTAATACAGCCCAATTCTTCTTGGAACATGGCTAGAAAACGGGCGGAATTGATGGTGAGTTTTATGCCTTCGGGGGTGGTCAGCGTGACCTCACGTGTATATAAGCCGCTTTGCATATCAAGCACTCTTTTGAAGCTGTGTATCGTTGCTGTATTAAGGTCTAGAACCTCGCCATTAACAAGTACATCTATTCCTATCCAGTTGGGTGCATTGAGTACTTTAGCAAAATATTCTGGGTATCCATTTTTCCACCAACCTACTTTGGTCTTATCTGGATAATACACTCCTGCAACATAGCTTCCTTGAAAACTTTGGCCTGTGTACTGTTCTTCAAAATTAGCGCGATGCCCCATCGCACCGTTGCCGAGGCTAAAAATACTTTCAGCCGATTCAACATGATCTGCGTAAAACGAATCTTCTACGATTTTCCATGGGTCTGCGACAATGTGATTTACTCTCATGCTACTCCCTTAATTTTAATTTGATTTAATTGTCCAAACGATAGGTTTTTTGCGTTGTCTAGTACCAAGTGGGCTTTCTGTAGTTCACTGGCATCGCCCAATCCAATTACTTTCATATTGGCGGTTAAAGCAGCTTCTACTCCTGCTGGGGCATCTTCTAAGACCACGCAATGTTGTGGCGATACACCCATTTTTTGTGCGGCCTTTAGAAAAACTTCGGGGTTGGGTTTCGATTTTGAAACATCATTCCCGTCTACAATGACATCAAAAACATCCAATAATCCAAGTTTGTCAAGGACAAAACGTGCATTTTTACTGGCAGAACCTAGGGCCACCAACACGCCACTTGCTTTGAGTGCGTCAATTAAGGGCGAAATTCCCGGTAAAATATGTTCTGGTGTTAATTGAGCACATAAATTTAAATAGATTTCATTTTTTCGATGTGCTACATCCAGCAGTTGTTCAGGTGTTGTGTGAACATTTGCCCATTGCGCTATCTTGTTTACAGAATCCATGCGACTTACACCTTTTAGTTGTTCGTTGTCTTCGTGTTTGAGGGCATAACCCCATTCCGAAGCAAGGGTTTTCCATGCATTATAATGAAATTGAGCCGTGTCTACAATTACGCCATCGAGGTCAAAAATGACTGCTTGGATATTATGCATGGTATCTGATGGCATTTTTTTCTGTGATTAAAAGATTACAAAACCCAGATATAAATAGGGATATTCCGGCTGCGACCAATGCAAAAATAGCTGTGTCACCAAATAGGCTTGCCGCAAAATTGACCCCGTTTAGGGCTGCGACTATTTGTGGTAAAACAATAAACATATTGAATACTCCCATGCTGATGCCCATTTTTTCAGGATCAACTACGCTGGAAAGCATGGCATACGGCATGGATAGTATACTACCCCAGGCAATGCCCACGCATGCGAACCAATACTTTAAAAGGCTTGGATCGGGAAACCAATACATGGCAATAAATCCAAATCCACCAATAAAAAGGGAGCCCATATGAATCATACGCCTATTAATGGTTCGCTTGGCAGTATAAAAACTTAAAAGCAAAGCAAAAGCCATAGACGAAAGACCATAAATACCCATATTGGAACCAACTAGGTTAGATGCCTTTTGAAAAGCAGTATTCTGGGTTTGAAATGCGGCTTCTTCAGTGGGATTTGTAAAGTCGAAGCTTGCCTCAATTGGAGCAGGGGCTTGGTAGACATGTTCTGTAAGGGCTGGATTAGCCAAACTCCACATGGCAAAAAATGCAAACCAACTAAAAAACTGGATAACTCCAAGTTTAATCATCGTTTTGGGCATGGTGCGGATATAAGCAAAAACCTCACCCAAAAGATTTCCATCTTCTCTCTTCTTTTTGAATGCTGCTAAATCTTCAGGCGGATATTCCTTGGTGGTAAATACTGTATATAGGATACTAGCCAGAAAAACAAAAGCACCAATTGAAAATGCAACTTTCACACTCATGGGAATAACACCAGGTGCAGCAGCATCACTCACGCCCAGTTCAGAAACCATCCAAGGTAAATTACTGGCAATCCATGTTCCGATACCAATAATTAGGGTTTGAATAACAAATCCATAGGAACGTTGTTGGTCTGGGAGTTTATCAGCAACCAAAGCCCTAAAGGGTTCCATGCTAATGTTGATAGAAGCATCTAAAATCCACAAACAGCCCACAGCTACCCAAAGGACGGGCGAGTGTGGCACAAAGAATAGTGTAAAAGAACTCAACACCGCTCCAATAAGGAAAAAAGGCCTTCTTCGTCCCCAACGTGGATGCCACGTATGGTCACTTAAGTATCCTACTATGGGTTGCACAATAAGGCCTGTCAATGGGGCTGCTATCCACAATAACGGAATGTCGTCTTTTGCAGCACCTAGTGTCTGAAAAATACGCGACATAAACCCACCTTGCAGGGCAAATCCAAATTGAATACCTAAAAAACCGAAACTCATGTTCCAGATGTCCCAGAACTTCAAGAGAGGCTTTTTCATAATTTTATTATTTAAAATTACGATAAGCTAAACTTATCAAAACAAAAAGTGAAGAAGTGTGTTTGTTTTGACGGGGCTAATATAAAAATTTATGTTGAATCTCGTATAACAATTTCGCACGGCAGTATTTTGGTAATTGGAGCCCCTTCCATTTCTTCTCTCTCTAATCTATCAATTAATAAGTTGGCTGCTTCGATTCCTATTTGTGCGCCGTGCTGTTTTACAGTTGTTAGTGCAGGGGTTGCGTATTTTGATATCACACCATCAGTAAAACAAATTAATGCAATGTCTTTGGGAATACTTAAGTTAAGTTCTCGAATAACGCGCATTGAAGCTGCAGCATATATCTCATTGACAGCCAAAATGGCGTCAATAGTTGGGTTTTGTTTTAAGGCAATGCGTATTTCCTCTTCTAATGCTGGTAATATAATATCTGAACGCCCGGAGTCTTTTGTTTTAATAATAAGGTCGTTATTTAAAGGAATTCCTGCCTGTTGTAGTGCTCTGACATATCCCTGAGCCCTCAATCGGCCTACACTAATATAATCCTCAGTAGTTAACAGTAAAATGTTTTCTCGCCCTCGGTCTATTAAATGCTGGGTAGCCATCTGCGCACCCTGCGCGTCATTAACAAGCACTTGATCGCAGTTAATTTCAGAAACAGCTCTATCAAAAAGTACAACGGGCATCCCCTCTTCCATGGTTTGATGAATGTGGTGGTAGTCTTGTTTTTTCAAGGTTTCTTTTGATGGGGAAATGATAAAACCACCTATCAAGCTATCTGCCAAGGTTTCCATATTAATAACTTCTTTCTCAAAAGATTCGTTGGATAGTGAGATAAGCACATTATATCCCCTTTTGACAGCTACTTGCTCTACACCACGTACCACCATAGCGAAAAAATGATGTACCACTTCAGGAATAATAACACCAATGGTCTTGGTCTTTTTATTCTTTAAGCTTAAGGCGATATTGTTTGGGCGATAGTTATAGAACTTGGCAAAAGCCTGGATGCGTTCTCGTGTTTCTTTACTGATTTCCGTGCTGTTATTTAACGACTTGGAAACGGTTGAAACCGATACGCCTAGCTCGGTAGCCAGTTGCTTTAGGGTTATCTTTTTTTTCAATTAATATAATTTTAAGGATATTAAACTACAACTAAGCTGCGTCTATTAAAGCAGCAACGCTAGGTATTTATACATTTGATTTAAAGATCATTGCTTTAATAAAAATTCAAAAACTTGATCTAATCTCTTATTCCATGATTTTTCGTTATGCTTTTCTCCGCTGAATAAAATGTTTTTAAAATTTTTAGAGCCATATCCTTTGTTACTAAAAATAGCGTCGACATAAACAGCGTACTCAACATAATAACTATCTAAATCACCCGCAGCATTTCCATAGTCGAACCAAAGCCGATGATTGTTCGGATCAGGAATATTATCTTTCATATAATCAAAAATTGATAATGGAACTCTCTTATCATACATTCCGTCCTTGTTTGGGGGAACACCTAACCAATGCGTTGAAATACAGGCTGCTCTTGAAAAAATTTTTGGGTATTCAAAAATGGCATACATGGATATTAACCCTCCCATGCTTGAGCCCGCTATATATGTGTTTTTAGCATTTTTATACACACTAAATGTATTATCAATATAGGGCTTTAACTCTTTAACAATGAATTTTAAATAATTATCTGCAATTAAATCTGCGTAGTTATGTTTACTTTCATTTTGAAAAAAAAGGGAATCTTTAAGATTTTTATCTAAATAGTTTATTGATTTTGAAGGAAAATATTCATTCCATCTTGTTTCCCCAGTATTGTAAATGCCTACAATTATAAATTCCTTTACTTTATTTTCATTGAGTAGTTTTGTAGCTACTTCATCTGCTTTCCATTTTGAGCCCCATGCTGTTTTGTCGGTCTTCTTTCCAAACAATGAGCCGCCATCGTGCATGTATATAACGGAATATTTTTTGTCGGAAGAATAGTTTTCTGGAACCCAAATATCGACAGTCCTGTTTGCAACATAAACTGAGGGGAAATCATAAACGCTATAAATTTCACCACCAAAAGTCCATAATTGTGCTTGTTCAAGCTTTTCAATTTCTTGTGCATTTATACAATTAACAACAGGTACAATTAAAAAACATATTATGAAATTATTCATTTTTTATATTTTTATGTTTTTTATGTTTTTTATGTTTTTTATGTTTTTTATGTTTTTTATGTTACTAAAATACGAATATCAAATTTTTTTAACGTATTAAATATTAATTTAAAAGTTATTAACACTACAACGTTTTCGTAAGCTTCGAAAACGTTGTAGTTGATTTGAGTTGATTTATAAGCTTTAATTTAACACAAACTTTACATAGATTAGCTGGTGAAGAAGTGTGTTAGTTTAACTATTAACCAAAATAAACCATATGAAAAAACAGATAAAAAACGTAGTTTTTTGCTTGTTGTTTTTAGCCTCATTTGGGCTTTATGCACAGCAAACGGTTAGCGGGGTTGTTACGGATGCTTCGGGAAGCCCACTTCCTGCGGTAAACGTAGTAGTCAAAGGGACAACAACTGGTGTTTCTACAGACTTTGATGGAAATTATACTATTACTGCCGCCAATGGCCAAGTTTTGGTGTTTTCGTCTTTGGGTTTTGAAACACAAGAAGTAAACATAGCAGGTGCTACTTTAAATGTAACACTTATGGAGTCAGCTTCCGAGTTAGACGAAGTGGTAGTAATTGGGTATGGTACCACAACCGTTAAAGATGCTACGGGTTCAGTGGCAAGTATTACAACTGAGGACTTTAACCAAGGCGCCATTGTTTCGTCGGACCAGTTATTGACTGGTAAGGTAGCGGGGGTAGTGATTACCAATAGTGGTGGTGCGCCAGATGCGGCACCTAACATTAGAATTCGTGGTGGAGCGTCGTTATCAGCTGAAAACAGCCCTTTGATTGTTATTGATGGTGTGCCGCTGAATGTAGTAACACCAGCTGGTGTGGGGAATCCATTATCGCTAATCAATCCAAATGATATTGCTAGCTTTTCTATCCTAAAAGATGCTTCGGCTACTGCCATTTATGGTTCACGCGCTTCCAACGGGGTCATACTAATAACAACCAAAAAAGGAACATTGGGTGAGACCAAATACAACCTCAGCATGTCTGCATCTATGAGTGAAGTTAGCGATAAACTCGAGTTGATGGACGGTCCTACTTTTGAGCGTTTTATCAACGAATATCATCCAACATATGCAAATCTTTTGGGTGTTAATGGAGTGATGCACAATACGGACTGGCAAGATGCTGTTTTCCGCACATCCTACAGTTCGATTATGAACTTTTCAGTGGCGGGTAGTGTAGAAGAAAAAACACCATATAGGTTTTCTTTAGGGCATACCAATACAGAAGGGTTGGTTAAAACCAATGACTACGAACGATTGAGTACTACCTTTAGAATAAACCCTTCGTTTTTTGATGAAAAGTTGAAAGTTGACTTTAACGCCAAAGCATTTTATGTAAATAAAAACGCTATCGATGAGGGTGGTGCTTTAGGGAATATTGTTAGCATGGATCCCACCAAACCTATTTATGACGAGAATAGTGCATTTGGTGGATATTATCAAGGTACACGACAAGATGGTGGATTAACCGTTTTAGACGGTACATGGAACCCTGTTGCTATGCTTATGCAACGCCAACGTCCTGAAAAACTACTACGTATTTTGACCAATATGGAATTAGATTATTCCCTTCCGTTTGTTGAAGGATTACGTGCTGTATTGAATGTAGGGTTAGAAAAATCGGATGCAGATATTCGTGAAACCTTTAGTCAAAATGCTATCGCAACTTATAAAGTAGGCCGCTTTAATCCGGGTGAAAATTACCGCGAAGAGCAAAGCATCACAAATAAAACTCTTGAAGGATATTTGGCATATGCCATAGACTTTGATGGACTGTTGCAGTCGCTAGATGCTCAGGTAGGATATTCGTACCAAAACTTTCAGAATGAGGGAACCAAAGAATTGTATCAGTATGACGAAACCTCAGGTGCAAGAGAGGTGTTAGTTAATGAAAATAATCCTACTAATCGCTATTCTCTGATTTGAATTTGCAATCGTTTTTTGGGCGTACAAATCTAAATTTTGCTGGTAAGTATTTGGTAACATTATCTGTTCGTGCTGATGCATCTTCATTATTTGCTGAAGATAATCGTTGGGGTATTTTCCCTGCAGCTGCTGTAGCTTGGCGATTGAGCGACGAAACCTTTATTGAAGACCTCAATGTTTTTGATAATCTTAAACTACGTGCTGGTTGGGGAGAAACTGGTCAATCCAATATATCTGGTGCTGTAGGGTATTACCCTTCTTATCCCTTTTTTCAAATTGGCTCTGCTACAAGCAAATATCTCCCTGGTGAAAACTTGTATAATGCGCGAATGTTTAATCCAAACTTAACTTGGGAAAAAACAACAACGCTGAATGCTGGAATTGATTTTGGAGTATTCAACGGCGTACTCTCTGGATCGGTTGATGTGTTTAAGCGCGATACCAATGACTTGCTCGCTAATGCCCCTGTACCACCTGGCCAAGCTCCTGCAAGTAGTTTTATTGATAATATCGGAAGCACAGAAAGTGAAGGTTTTGAAGTAAGCATAGATGTTCTAGCTATAGACACTCAGAACAGCAGTTTAAATGTGTTTGCGAATGGAGCGTATGCAAAAACAACCATAACAGATCTTAAAGGCATCAAACAAGTTGGTGCAGGTGGAGGGCTCCCTATTGGAACGGGAACCTTCTTATTACGCCATGCGTTAAATCAACAAGCGGGAGCCGCTTGGGTGTTCCGTCAAATGTATAACGAAGCAGGAGAGCCTGTTTACAATGCATTTGCAGACCTTAATCAAGATGGTGTGATTACAAATGACGATCGTTATTTACGTGCCATGCGCCCAAATTATACCTTTGGGTTTGGCTTTAACTTTAACTACAAGCAGTTATCCTTAAGCTCAAGCTTTAGAGGGCAATACGGTGGTCAAGTGTATAACGCTAGAAGATTAACCTCAGGGTTTACAGAGCGTCCAGTGCCTGTTAATACGCAAGCGCTTAGTAATGTATTAAACTTTTACAACGGTGCTGCAAATCCAATCATTTATGATCAGAAAGGGAATGTTGCTTTTTCTGATTATTTCTTAGAGGATGCGAGTTTTATTCGCTGTGAGAACATAACGCTAGGTTATGCGTTTGAACCGTTGAACAACGGTACGCAAATCCAAGCTTCGTTTACGGTAAACAACGCATTTCTTATTACCAAATATTCGGGGCAAGATCCTGAAAATTTTGGAGGTATAGACAATAACTTCTATCCGCGACCACGTGTGTTTACATTAGGACTAAACTTTGACTTTTAATCAAGATGAACATGAAAAAAATACTTTTAATCTTTTTTGTAGCAACATTAGCGGTTAGCTGTGTTGATGACTTAAACACCAAGCCAGAAATTGACTTGACCCTTGAGGAATTGCTCAAGCAAGACCCCAATGCGGTTAGCGGAATTTTATCTCGCTTATACGGTTCTTTTGCCCTTTCGGGTGCCGACGGTCCTGGCTCTTCTGATATTGATGATGATGCAGGGGAGTCACCGTTTTTACGCGGTATTGTAAACCTGCAAGACTTTACCGCAGACGGGCTTAAAAACCGTTGGGGTGATGATGGCTTAGACCAATTAACCACAGCTACTAAATGGGACGAGAACAATAAATTCTTCCGTTATATGTATAACCGAATTTATTATACGATTCCACAAGCCAACAACCTGATTAATGTGTTGGGTGGCGTTGAGGTAGATAACGAGGCACAAGTAGAGGGCGAAGTGCGGTTTTTACGAGCACTTGCCTACTATTATTTGATAGACTGTTTTGGGAAAGGGGTATTGGCTACTGAAGAAAACTTTGGCCAGTCTACTCCTCTACCTGAAGTAACGCGTACAGAATTGTATAACTATGTGGAAAGCGAGTTACTTGCTGTTGAAGGTTTATTACCTGATACCAATTCGTATGGTAGAGCAGATAAAGCTGCTGCGCAGTTTTTGTTAGCACGCTTGTATATGAATGCTGAAGTATATACGGGATCAGCTCAATTTGCAAATGCATTGAGTTATGCTGAGAAAGTAATTACGGGAAGTGGACATACATTGGCTCCTGACTTTTTGCAAAATTTTTCTGGAGATAACCATACTTCACCAGAGATTATTTTCCCGCTTATTGCAGATGCAGACGTAAGTCAGAGTTACGGAAACACCACTTACATTGTCAATGGAAGCCTTTCGGGTGAAACCATGACCCTATCTGATTATGGTGCAACAGAAGGCTGGGGAGGTCACCGTGCATCCAAAGGGTGGTATGGACTATTTGCAGCAGATGCTGCGGGACTAGCTGCATCATCTGATAAAAGGGCGCATCTTTTTTGGACCGGTGGTCATGCGTATGACATGGAGAGCTATAAAAAATGGACGGATGGATTTCCATCGATCAAGTTTAGAAATAGAGCTTTTAATAATCCTTCGGGAACAAACACCAGTTTCTCAAGCACAGACTTTCCATTATTTCGCTTAGCAGATGCGTACTTGATGTATGCAGAAGCGCAAGTTCGCGGAGGTGGCGGTTCTGCAGCCACAGCATTGCAATACGTAAATAATGTACGTTCTCGTGCTGGAGCTACTGCTATCACAGCAAGTGAACTAACCGCTGATTTTATATTGGATGAACGCGCTCGTGAACTAAACTTTGAAGGCGTACGTCGCTCAGACCTTATTCGAAATGGGAAATTTACGGGTGGGAGTTACACTTGGCCTTGGAAAGGTAATACCTTAAATGGTACATCAATCCCAGATCATTACAAGCTTTTCCCAATTCCGCAACGCTCATTAGAGGCTAACCCTAACCTAACTCAAAATACTGGATACTAAAACTTAGAAAAATGAAAACAAAACTTAAAACCTTATTTACAAGAAATATACTCCCAGTAATGTTGCTATTTATAGTAGCTAGCTGTGAAAATGAAGATAATGATCCACAATTTACGTTGGCTGAAACTTCTGACACTGTTGCATTTTCCAATACATTATTGGATGCATACTACATTTCATATGAGACCAGACTTAATATTGCTGAACGTTTATTCTGGAACAAGCCTGATTTTGGCGGAGTTACTGAAATAAATTATAAAGTTGAAGTCTCTACAAGTCAAACTTTTGCTTCTGATGCTGCCTCATCATTTGACTCTGGTGTTATAACAGAAACGAGTTACGCCATATCTGTTGAAAATCTATGGGCAGCAGCTATGGCAATGGGCTTAGATGATGACCCAACAACAACTGACAAAGGGAATGTTGGAATTGTATACGCTAGAGTTACGGCTACTGTCGGTGATCCTGCAAACGCTAACGGGATGACTAAAGTGTCTGAAACAGTACCCATGAATTTAACGGTCATCGAAAAACAACCAACCAATGCCGCAAACTGTGATATGGATCAGTACTGGGTAGTAGGCGCTGGTGCTTTTGATGCAGGATGGGGTTGGACTTCACCTGTTCAAATTCCATGTACAGGAACAAATGTTTACTCTGGATACATTGCATTACGTAACATTGCGGGTGACAATAACAACTTCCGCTTCTTTACTGAAAAAGACAATTGGGGCTCTGGTGTAAACTATCCAACTTTTATTGCTGATGGGTACACCATAGATGCCAAGTTTGCTGAAAAGGATGATAACGATAAAAACTTTGCTTTTGTGGGTGTCTCAGCTACTTATCACATTGAAATCAATGCGGTTGCCAAAACCATAACCCTTACACAAGATGGTGTTGATGGTTGTGATTTGTTAAATCTGTATGCTGTTGGGGCAGGAGTACCCGATGCAGGTTGGGGATGGACTTCACCAGTTAACCTACCCTGTCAAGGAAACGGTGTTTACAGTTCTGTTATGAATCTTAATAATGATAGCGGTGACAACAACAATTTCCGTTTCTTCACAGAGAAAGACAACTGGGGTTCTGGTGTGAACTATCCTAGCTATGTAGCTGATGGCTACACTATTGATACAAAATTTGCAGAGAAAGATGATAACGATAAAAACTTTGCTTTTGTAGGTACAACAGGTTTATATCGCGTTGATATAGACACGGTTAATAAAACCATCACTGTAGCCGAAGGGAAATAATATATTTAAATTTTGAAGCGGTATGGTGAAAACATCACTCTACCGCTTTTTTAGTTATGTTTAAAATCCTTTTCATATTAACATTTACCTTTTTTTGTGCTTTGGCAATTGGTCAAGTTCAAAATGTAACGCTAACCGTTAGCCCCGAAACCTTTAATGAAGACGAATCCGTAACACTAACGTTTAGTGGGATAAATGCTTCACAATGGGGTGTAACCGACTTATACCTATGGTCATGGTATTTTAAAAACGGAATCCAAACTGGAGGACCAGACATCGGTAATGGTGAATGGAATAACTCCAATGAGGCACTTAAGCTAACCAACAATGGAAATGGTACGTATAGCATTACGTTAACGCCAGCAACTTTTTTCAATGATACAGGTATCACTCAAATGGGGGTTTTGGTTAAAGCTAAAAACGCCGAAAGTCAGGGATCTGGAGAACGAAAAACACAAGATTTCTTAATTGAAGTTGGAAAGATTCAGATGAATATAACATCGCACTCTGGAAACATAATATTAGTTAATGCAAATGTTGACACTGAAATTACAGCAGTAATGACCTCAAAGGGAAACCAAGAAGCAGGGAATTATTCATCATATTACAACGGAATTGCTATTGAAACTAATCAAGCTGGTTATCCAAATTACGCTGTTGATTTAAATGTTGCTGAAAATGGTGTCCTAAAAATTGAGGGGAGCCCGTTTGGATCTAGTGAAACCGCAGAGTTAGAGATAGCTGTAGAGGTCGCTCCAACGGTAACCGAACAATCCATTCCATCAGGCTTGCAAGAGGGTATCAATTACCATAGCGATACCTCAAAGGCTACCTTGGTGCTTAATGCCCCCCACAAAGACTATGTGTATGTGGCAGGCAGTTTTAATAACTATACGACAAGCAGTGCATACCTAATGAAAAAAGATTCAAATTCAGATTTGTTTTGGTTAGAGCTAACTGGGCTTACTCCTGGTGAAATATACCATTACCAATACTGGGTTTATGACACTAATCCTGTAACCAACAGTCCTGCCATTGTCAAAACTGCAGATCCCTACTCTACTTTGGTGTTGTCTCCATTTGATGACCCATATATTCCAGCTGGTTCCTATCCAAATCTTCCCGCCTATCCTACCGGACAAGAGCGAGAAGTGACCGTTTTACAAACAGGTCAGACCGCATACAATTGGCAAGTGTCTAATTTTCAAAAACCCGCCAAAGAGGATTTAGTAATTTATGAGGTGTTGATACGTGATTTTGATGCCAATAGGTCTTTTCAAGACCTGATTAATCGAGTGTCTTATTTTAAAAACTTAAACATCAATGCCATTCAGTTGATGCCTATAATGGAGTTTGAAGGCAACGAAAGTTGGGGCTACAATACCGCCTTTCATATGGCGATGGATAAATTTTACGGAACTCCCGAAAAGTTTAAAGAACTCGTTGACACCTTTCACCAAAATGGTATTGCCGTAATTCTAGATTTGGCTATTAATCATGCCTATGGACGTGCACCCGGTGTACGTATGTGGATGGACGACCCAGACGGGAACGGCTGGGGAGACCCCTCTAGTGAAAACCCCTATTTTAACGAAGAGCCCAAACATAGCTACAATGTAGGGAGTGATTTTAATCATCAGTCTACGATGACAAAAAACTTTACCAAGCGAGTGATTAAACACTGGATTGAAGAATATAAAATCGATGGATTCCGTTGGGATTTAACCAAAGGATTTACGCAAAACT
>Ga0209653_1001913_pt1 | contig 15956 bp, 13 predicted proteins | sample SaaInl6LU_22_DNA_FD_184644 | JGI IMG/M metagenome (GOLD analysis project Ga0209653, IMG submission 184644) | Marine microbial communities from expanding oxygen minimum zones in the Saanich Inlet - ESP_116LU_22_DNA (SPAdes) (version 2) | ecosystem: Environmental > Aquatic > Marine > Intertidal... | reverse complement strand
TGCCGGAATAAGCACGTGGTCTTCTACGACAGACCATTCACCCGGCTTACCATTGACTGTCACAGAGTCGAGCCGACTTGCCGCGTCGACGAAGTCGATGACTAGCGGAAACGCTTCATCGCTCTTCAGACTTAGCCGAAATCTCAGCGTCGATTCGCCAGTGATCGGTACAGCACGCTGGCGTGGAATAACGAGGCTGAAATCATACTCTAGCGCCGACAGGGTTTGCTTTCGGTATTCGGCGAGCTGCCATGAAACCCCTCTTTCAAGTCTAGGGTCATCATTAAAGGTCCTTAGTTCGCCAGTGTGACGCTCGTCGTCCGCGGGCGCGCACCTTGCGAGAGTAGCGATACTGAGTAGAAAGAATACGGCGCGCAAAAAGAGCGCATTTCTCGATTGATCCGTCGTGGAACGCCTTTGCTTCTGCTGCATCGTACTCTCTCTCGCGCTATGATTCTGTTGTGTGTAAGTGTAGCGCTGTCTCTGAGGCATTGCAGCCGACACCATGAATCTCGCTTCCGAATCTCTGCGTATGCAGGGTCAACACAAAGCATCACTCGCCAGCATGGCGCAGGACAGCAGTTACTCATGCAAGACGTTTTAATAATCGGCACAGGAATGGCAGCGACGGCGCTAGCGAACTCGCTCGCTGGCAAGGCGCGAGTCACACTCATGGAGAAGTCACGAGGATTCGGCGGGCGCATGGCGACAAGGCGGCGCGAGGGGTTCGAATTCGACCATGGCGCGCAGTTCTTCACCGCTCGCTCGCCCGCTTTTCAGCAGTTTCTTGCGCGTCCAGTCGAACGCGCGTGCATTGCTGAGTGGCAACCACGGCTGACCACACTGGAGGCTGGGAGCGAACCGTATAAACGCGAGTGGTTCGAACCTCACTTCGTCGCGACACCCAGCATGAATTCACTCTGCAAAGAGTCGCTCAAGGCTTTAGAGGGTAGCGTAACTATTAGTCTAGGCTGCGAGGTAGGCTCGCTCGAGAAAATAGACTCAGGTGACGCGCCGTGCCGCTGGCGAGTTTTCGCTAAACAGACAGACGGTCAGCGAGAGGTTCTAGGAGAGTTCGACTGGGTGTTGAGTACAGCGCCCTCAGCGCAGACCAGCACGCTTTTTGCCAATACCAATTTTAGTCTCCTTGCGCGTCTGCACGGAGCGGTGCATCTCCCCTGCTTCAGCCTCATGCTCGGCCTTGCAACATCACCCAAATTCAACTTCGACCTCGCTACCGTGAAAGCGTCGCCGATAGCGCTGATTGTTGCGAACGCGAGTAAACCGCAGCGCGGCGCAAGTCACTCATTACTCGTTCATAGCGACAACGGCTGGGCGCGCGAAAATTTCGACGCCGATCGAGCGGTAATTCAACAGCAGCTAATCGATGCTAGCTGCTCGCTGCTTGGCCTCGACGCCGCATCTATTGTGCACAGCGACTTACACGGCTGGCGCTTTGCAAAGACCGAGTGTGCAGCCGATGAAGATTTCTTGCTCGACAGCGACAGTCAGCTCGCCGCCTGCGGGGATTGGTGTTTAGGTGGCCGGATTGAAGATGCGTTTTTGAGCGGACAGCGGCTCGGCCTCTCGCTCGTCAATTTATTCAGCAGTTAATCAGATTTTCCGAGAGGTTTGTTTAGATCCCAATTCCCCTCGGCGGTAGCATAGCTATACCGCACATGAACTCGTCTCTGCGAGCAATAATTACTCGGCAATTTGAGCGACAAGCATCTCACACTCTAGCTGTGTCCGCTTTCTAACAGCGATGCTCGCGCAGGGAGAAGTTCTACTCGGGAATTGCGACTTCGAATGAGTACTGGCCGGTGTAAACAGCGGGATCGCCTCCGACACGCGTTTGCCACTTCACGGTGTAGGACCCGTTTGTCAGCGCTGGCTGATAGATCTCGACCATAAGATCATCGGCGCCCATCGTATGTAAGCCCCGCAGGCTGTAGTCCCCCTCCGGCCCCGTGAGCGTGAGTTCACTGCTGTCGACATCGGGAAGCGCTGCGTAGAAAAGCCGCAGTGTACGCGGAGTGCGTTCGGTGATCGTCTCGCCCGCACCTGGCTCTGAATTAAGTAGGGGCGTGTAGTTGTTCGCGCCCGAACAGCTCGCGAGTAGAGAGACTAGAGAGGCGGCGGCAAGGAGTTTGCTAAAATTCACGCCCGATAAACGCCGTGTAGTAGACATACGCTGTCCTCAATGCCGAGCGCGTTCGCGCTGCGCCTGTGCAAGCTCTTTAGCGAAGGCATCAAGCCTTGCGCGAATTTCTTTTTCGTTTAACGGTGCAGAACGCGAGCCGTTTTTTGCCGCAAGGGGATTCGAATCACGATCGAAGGCGGTATCGCTAGCACTCTTCGTTGCACTAAAGTTGTCGGAATAGGCCTGTGCGCGCTTGTTCATCTCTCGAAGACCCCTCTCGTTAGCCAAAAACCTAGCAATTCGTTCGATAACGCAAGATATAGTCTTGCACACTTTCTGTCAAACAATATCTAGGCATCCACTCCTCTAGAATGTTTTACCATACACAAGAAATCCCTTATGTGTCGCTGTTTATGCAGCATAAACAACCAACTACACCAGCAAGCTCGCAATAAAGCAGAGAACTCAAAAACAAAGAAAAACAAAGGACACCCAATTACTATTCTATTTCACCTTTCACACGCGTCTCTCACAACCGCTATCGAGGCAACTGGCTAACTAAAAACGCATCTGAGCTTTATTTAATTATTAAAGGACACCCAATTAATTAATTTATGAGCAAAAATGCCTGAAACGCTGCCGCAGAAAGGCGGCGCATGCGTCGAGTAGCCTTGGATGGCAGCAATTTGAGAAAATTCAGACGACTTTAGGTCGTTTGATAAGGAAGGTTGCGAAGAAAATCGGCGTTAGCACGCGTTGGAGAGGGAGTCGCAGTATGAAAAACTGCCGTTCTGAGATTAAGTTTCGTACAGCAGCTTCGCCGCGGCGACGCCGCGCACCCACTTCGTCGTAGATCGCATCGCCTCGCCTGCTTCGACGCGTCGCGCCTGATACGCGAGAAGAGAATCGGTGCTTCCTGCCGCGAGCGCGTAGTGTCTGTGAAATTTTGTGACGGCCTGAAGCCAACCATGGCCTTGCATGCCGAGCTGCGAAAGCAGGGAGTGATTGCCGAGCGGGTTTAACAACTCAATTCCTGTCGCGTTCTCAACCCTCAGCGCACGCACGCTCGCATCGAGCAACGCAACGTAGCTCCCGCGATCAATCGGCAATGGATCCTGCGCCCTATTCCCAGGCTCGGAGAGGGGTCGGAGCTTGGAAACCCTCGACTTTAGTAAATGGCGCGCGTTGCGGCGTTTAAGCAATCGTTGCTGGCGGTAATTAGGTTCTTTGACACGCTGCGCCTGACGAATCAGGCGCTCTTGAATCGACGTAAAATCACTCGCCTCGAGACTGTCACTGACGCCGGCTCTAATTGGGTTGAGGTCGACATAGGCCATGCAGGTCACCAACGCCTTCTCGTCCAAAAGCGCCTGACTCTTGAATCGGCCCTCCCAAAAGCGGCCGGTACAACTGTCCTCGCGATTAGCCGCCCGCGCTATGCGCTCGTTGAGACAGCGCATAAACCAGCTAATATCCTGCAGGCGCTGCCGCCACTCAGCCAACGTTTTTGCCTCGAGCTCCCGCGCTTTCTTGCTGCTCGAGTTAAGCCGCAGAGTTTCGATCAGTTTCGCATTGCGTGGGAATAATTTGGTCCAACGCGCTAACACCTCGTCGTCACTCCATGATCGGGCTTTGCCCACATCGACACCTAAAACCAGGTGGTAGTGGTTACTCATCACAGCATACGCGCAGACGTCGATGGCGAATTGGCTCGCAAGCCATTTCATTCGCTGCACGAGCCACCCTTTGCGGTGGTCGAAGTTCTGACCAGTCAGGGGATCTTCACCGCACAGAAAGGCGCGCCGAACACACCGCGAGATGCAGTGATAATACGGCGTATCCTCGAGTGATACCTGTTGGTTGCGCGCGCGTGTCACTTGCTGCTTTCCGACCCTTTTGAGCAAAAAATAAAACGGGAAATCGATTTTAGAGAGATTAGTGTAGACTTCAAGATCTAACTCTGGTTTTTATACACTCAACCTACCAACTCAAACTAAGCGCACAGAGAACAATTATGCGTATCGGCATCGATCTCGGCGGTACTAAAATCGAAGGTATCGTCCTCCGCAACGACGGCGAAATAATCCATAAACTCCGCGTCCCGACCCGCGGCGAATACTACGAGGTGATTCTCGACGACCTTGCGGCACTAATTCAGTCTCTTCAAGCTCGGCTTAAAGACCATCTCAGTGTGGGTATCGGCACGCCAGGCTGCCTCTCCACTAATGGCGAAATGAAAAACTGCAATGCGATTGAACTCAATGGCAAACGCCTGCTCGAAGATATCGAGATAAAGCTCGGCTACGAGGTTCGAATTGAGAATGATGCAAATTGCTTCGCGCTTTCGGAGGCCTGCTACGGCGCGGCACAAAACGCTCGCTCGGTCTTCGGGGTAATCGTCGGCACAGGCTGCGGCGGCGGAATAGTAATCGATAAAAAATTAGTCACGGGGCCTAACAGTATCTCGGGCGAATGGGGCCACAATTGCATGCCGGCGAATGCACGCGCGATGATTTCTACCGACAGGGAATGCTATTGCGGCCGCATCAACTGCATCGAGACACTACTTTCCGGACGCGGGCTGAGCATGAGTTATTTTGATGCCACGGGGGAGCAGCTGTCGGCGGTAGAAATCGCCGAACGTGCAGAGAAAGGCTTCAAACCGGCGCAGGCGTGTCTCGAAATTTACGCAGACCAACTCGCTCACTGCTTAGCCACGGTGATCAACATGATCGATCCAGAGGTCATCGTCCTCGGTGGGGGATTGTCCAATATCGCCTCGCTCTACAAGCGAGTCCCTGCCCTGTTGCGACCGCATGTGTTTAATGACCAAGTCCACACGCGCATAGTTCCCCCAACCTTCGGCGATGCTAGCGGCGCGATCGGCGCCGCATGCCTCTGGGAGCATTAACGCCTCACGCGTCAAACGGGTGTCTGAGGATTATGGTCTCTTCGCGATCAGGCCCTGTGGAAATAATATCGACGGGCACTTCGATGGCCGACTCGATGTAGCGAATATAGGCGCGAGCGTTCTCAGGCAGTTCGTCGAGGCTTTTCGCGCCGACAGTTGACTCGGTCCAACCGGGCAGATCTTCGTAGATTGGCTCGAGCGCTTTATAGCTGTCAATGTCCATTAGACTGCCGGACGCGCTATCGCCCTTCCCTTTATAACCTACGCACACGCGGATTGTTTCTAAGCCATCAAGCACGTCAAGCTTGGTCAGGCAGATGCCCGAAACGCTATTGATACGCACCGCGAACCGCACCGCGGCAGCGTCGAACCAGCCGCAGCGACGGTCTCGTCCTGTTGTCGCGCCTTTCTCGTGGCCGACACTCGCAAGGTGAGCGCCAACCGCATCGAACAATTCGGTGGGGAACGGGCCTGAGCCTACCCGAGTGGTATACGCTTTTGTAATACCGAGTACATAGTCCAAATACAGCGGGCCGTAGCCACTGCCGGTGGCGGTGCCTCCCGCAGTCGTATTTGACGAGGTCACGAAGGGATAGGTGCCGTGGTCGATATCGAGCAACGAGCCTTGGGCACCTTCGAAGAGTATGTCGGCACCTTCTTTGCGCCGGTTGTGCAGCAAATCGATCGTGTCGTCGATAAGGGGGCGCAGGTTTCGAGCGAGCGCTAGCTGATTCTCAAGCGTCGCCTCGAAGTCGACAGGCTCGACCCCGTAGTAATTTTCGAGCATGAAATTGTGATATTCAGTGAGCTCTTTTAGCTTTTCGGCAAAGCGCTCTTCGTTCAGCGTTTCGGCAAGGCGAATACCGCGACGGCCTACTTTGTCTTCGTAAGCCGGTCCAATGCCGCGTCCGGTGGTGCCGATCTTGCCATCGCCTTTCTTGAGCTCGCGCGCCTGATCGAGCGCAATGTGTGAAGGCAGGATGAGCGGACAGGCCCCGCTGATGCGAAGGCGATCACGAACAAAAACCTGCTTGTCTTCGAGCGCGGTAATTTCTTTGACTAAGGCATCGAGGCTTAACACGACCCCATTACCAATGACGCACATTACGCTTTCGCGAAGTATGCCACTAGGCAATAGATGCAACACGGTCTTCTCACCATTGATAACTAGCGTGTGACCGGCGTTATGGCCTCCCTGAAAACGCACGGCAACCGATGCCTGATCGGTAAGCAGATCGACGATTTTGCCCTTACCCTCGTCGCCCCACTGCGTGCCTAACACTACAACTGATTTCGCCATGTCGCTCTCTCGTTACCTTGCTCATTGCAATCGTTGCCCCACCGAACGCAGGGCGCTAATACTACCTAGCCGTGGTGGCTAGCCTCACAATCCAAATTAAACTGGCTTAACTTCCCAACCAGACTCGCCTTTGACGATTACGCGGTCGCAGTTCTGTTCATTAAGCTGCTCTGCGCTGGCAGGCACTTCGCTCAAGCTCGACACGACCTGTTCGCCCGACGCACGCAAGGATGCGATCAGCGCGAGTAGCTCAGCATCGGTTGAGAGTGGCGCCGCAATACTCGGTGCCTTGGGGACGTCGCTTAACGAGAGTCTGACGAGCGTTTTGAGATCGCTGTCAAAACCCGAAGCCGGACGCGCGCGCCCAAACACTTCGCCGATATCGTCGTAGCGGCCACCCTTCGCAACTGCTCGCCCGTGGATCGGCGTGTACGCGGCGAAAACAACGCCGGTATGATACTGGTAGCCTCGTAATTCGCAGAGATCGAAACAGAGTCGGACGCCAGGCACGCGCGCCTGCACACCCGCCGCGATGGCCGCTAATTCAGCGAGTGGCGCACGCACCGACTCAGGGGCAGAGGCAAAAGCGGCCAGCGCCTCGTCGAGCACATTTTCGTCGCCGCTCAATTGGGTAAGTTTCGTGAGTAGGTCCCGAAGCGAATCGCTCGCTACTGACGCATTGAGCACCTCCGAAATCTCGTCGTAAGCCTTACGCTGCACCGCGTCGAACAGCCTCGCCTCGGTTTCCGAATCGATTTGCGCGGCATCAACGAGCGCGCGGAAAATGCCGACATGCCCGAGCACGTGATGGATATCAGGCACCGAAGCCGCCTCGAGCGTCGCATGCATCAAGCAAATCAATTCGATATCGCACGCAACGCCCGCATGCCCATAGAGCTCGGCGCCGACGCGAATAGGAACCCGCGAGGTCAGCAGGCCGCGCGGCTTGGTATGCAAAACACTGTCGGCGTAGCAGAGCCGCACGGGGCCCTCGCGATTGAGACAATGCGCATCGATACGCGCAGCCTGCGGGGTAATATCCGCGCGGATACCCATCATGCGGCCACTTAGCTGATCGGTAATTTTAAATGTATGCAGGTCGAGGTCATGCGACGAGCCCACCAGCAACGAATCGAGAAATTCGATCAGTGGCGTAATCACCAGCTCATACCCCCAAGATCCGTAGAGGTCGAGCAGCTTTCGTCTTAGCGATTCGAGCTTGTGAGCTTCGCGCGGAAGGATTTCCTCCACGCCGTCGGGTAGAAGCCAGCGCTTGGCGTTGGTCATATTGTATTCATTCCTTACCTTAGAGAGCGCCGCCGTGCCTTGGGTATTGAAGAGCCCGGCTATCGAGCAGGTGAGTTTGCGTAAATCGGCATTTTACGCCAGCCGCGCCCATCAATAAACGGAAGAATCACTGAATCTCCTTTTAGCTCGGGAGGGCAAGGCGCCGGAAACCAAAAAGGCCCAGAAACTCTTCAGCTTCTGGGCCTTATCTCTCTGAACTGCAAATGGGCAGAGAGGGACGTTAGTTAGCTATTTCGCCGTCTTTTAGGTATTTGAAATAGTCACTGTCCGGATCGAGGAGCATGACATCTCCTTTGTTGTTAAAGGTCTGCCGGTACGAATTAATGCTGCGAGTAAAGGCAAACCACTCTGGGTCTTTCTGGTAAGCCTCAGCGTAAATGCTTGCAGCCATCGCGTCTCCTTCACCGCGGATTTCCTCGGCGTCTCTGTAGGCCTCTGCGCGGAAAATCGTTGCCTGTCTATCGGCGTCGGCGCGAATACCTATCGCGAGCTCCTCACCGCGTGACCTCAGCTCTTGGGCTTCACGATTTCGCTCGGTAATCATTCGATCGTAAACCGATGAACGCACGTCGTCGGGGAGATCGATTCGCTTAACCCGCACATCGATGACTTCGATGCCAATATCGGCAGCGGTGTTCTCGTTGAGATCGGCCGTCAGATCGAGCATCAGCTGATCGCGCTCGCCCGCCACAACCTCTTGCAGACTGCGGGCACCGATCTGGTCGCGTAAGCCGTCATTGATTCGCTGCGCAAGCAACCTACCAGCCGTCGCAATATCACCGCGCGTCGACACGTAGAACTGCCCCACATCGACGATCCGCCATTTCGCATACGAATCGACTTCGAGCGCTTTCTGCTCGAGCGTCAGATAACGCTGGCGCGGCGAGTCCTCTGTGAGGATTCGCGCATCAAATTTACGCACAGTGTTTACCACAGGCATTTTAAAGTGCAGACCCGGCTCGATATCGGGATTAACGATTTCACCGAACTGCAGCATTACCGCCCGCTCAGTCTGTTTGACGACGAACAGCGAGTTAGAGGCAACAGCCACTGCCACCGCTACGATTGCTAACAGGAGAAAATTTTTCATTTAGCGTACTCCTCGCGTATTCGTTGGCACGCGGCTGCGATCGATAGAGTTGCTGTTGTTATTCGCCGAAGGCATATACGGCGATAACTGCTCGGCTAAGGCTCTAAGGTCCTGCGTGCTAGACGCGGCACCTAGGCCGCGGCCGCTCTGCTCCATAATTTTGTCGAGTGGCAGATAGAGCATGTTGTTGCCGCCCTCTACGTCGATCATGATTTTAGTGCTCGCGGTCATGACGTCCTCAACTGCCTCAATATAGAGACGCTGACGAGTCACCTCCGGTGCCTTCTGATACTCAACTAGCAGCTGATTGAAACGCGACGCGTTACCAGTAGCCTCTGCGATAACCTCCTCACGGTAGGCGTTCGCCTGCTCTATTTGACGCTGGGACTCACCGCGCGCCTCAGGGATTATCTGATTCGCATATTGCTGTGCTTGGTTCTGCGCACGCTGCTCGTCTTCTCGCGCACGAATCACGTCGTCGAACGCCGGCCTGACTGCCTGCGGTGGCTGCGCCTGGACAACGTTTACTTGGCTTACCAGAATGCCCGTATTGTAATTGTCCATGTAATTTTGCAAACGCTGCTGAACGTCATCGGCTACCTGCTCGCGGCCGGTAGTCAGAATTTGGTCCATAAAGTTGCCACCAACCACATGGCGTATCGCCGACTCGGCGGCGTTATCTAGACTCCGCTCTGGATCCTGCACTGCAAGCACATACTTAACGGGATCATCGATGCGGTATTGAACCGTGACCTCGATATCGATGATGTTCTCATCGGTAGTGAGCATCGCGTTGCTGTCGTAGGTCTTGGCGTTGAGTTCAGAAATGTTGACCAACGACACTTCATCAATCAACGGCGGATTCCAATGCAATCCGGGCTGAACCGTCGCGTCGAGCACCTTACCGAAGCGCAAAACAACTGCGCGCTCTGCCTGATCGACTATGTAGAACCCACCGAATGCCCAGATCACCGCCGCAACGACGACGAGGCCTGCGAGCAGCCCTCCAGAGAAGCCGCCGCCGGAGCCGGACGACGCGCCGCCAGAACTCGAGCCTCCGCCGCCAAACACGCCGTTGAGCTTTTTGGTTAGCGAGCGAATCACCTCGTCAATATCGGGAGGGCCTTGCTCTGGCCCTTTACGGCCGCCACCGCCCCAAGGGTCGTTGTCGTTTCCATTGTTGCCGGGTTCGTTCCAAGCCATTGGTTTCTCCATAGCTTTGTATTACGGGATGGACGTGCCGCTGACATGTCCGGTATTTCGTACAGTTGATGTTAGCGAATTCGAGACCAATAACCCAGTGCAACCGGACTATTCCGCCGTTTGCCTCGCGCCCTCGATTGCGACACCAGTTTGCTGCTTTATCCTATCGAATTCCTGCAGCGGCATTCTGACGCGCAGAAGGTAGTGCCCATCGTCGGTGATCTCTTCGTTTTCGACATAGTTAGCAGCATACAGCTTACTTCGGAGCCTTGCTTCGCTCGGCGCTACGCGCAGAAGCTGATCGGACATCTCTCCTGCAAGTAACTCGCTCACAGCCTCTAATAACGTCTCAATACCCGCTCCGGTTTTAGCCGAAATCCAGACTCTGTGGGGTTTTCCCGCGCTATTGCGCTGCAGTTCCGGCTCTCGCCCGGGCAGGAGGTCTATTTTATTAAAGACCTGCAACTGTGGGACTTCTTGCGCGCCTATCTCAGCGAGCACGGATTCGACCTCGAAAATAAACTCAGGATGAGAGTCGTGCGCCGCGTCGATCACATGAAGGAGGAGGTCGGCCTGCACCGTCTCTTCGAGTGTGGCACGAAAAGCTTCGACCAACTGATGCGGGAGATGACTAATAAACCCGACCGTGTCGGCCATAATCGCCTGCCCAAAATTGGGCAGCTCGATCTTGCGCAGCGTCGAATCTAGCGTGGCGAACAGCTGATCTGCTGCGTAGGTCTGCGCACGCGTTAGCCGATTGAACAGAGAAGACTTGCCCGCATTGGTGTAGCCCACTAAGGAGACAGTCGGAACCTCCGCTCGGCGCCGCGAACGACGGCCTTGATCACGCTGAGTCCGCACTTTGACGAGCGCTTTGTTAATCGACTTGATGCGCTGCGCGATAATACGCTGGTCCATTTCGAGCTGCGTCTCACCTGCACCTCGCATACCTATGCCGCCTTTCTGGCGATCAAGGTGCGTCCAGCCGCGTTTCAATCGACTGCTCATGTGCTGTAGCTGTGCGAGTTCGACCTGCAGCTTACCTTCATAACTGCGAGCGCGCTGCGCAAAAATATCGAGAATCAAACCCGTGCGATCGATGACGCGGCATTTGAGCTCGCGTTCGAGATTGCGCTCTTGGCTTGGCGAGAGCGAGTGATTGAAAAGCACGACCTCAGCCTTGTGCGCGGCAACGGCAGCCTTGAGTTCTTCAAGCTTACCTTCGCCCACGAAATAGCTCGGCGAGGGCTGCCGGCGGCTACCTGAGATAATTGCGACCGGCTGCGCGCCCGCAGAAAGTGCGAGTTCTTCGAACTCTACGATGTCATCGGCATCACGATCATTATCGATGTGCAGATTGACCAGAAGGGATATCTCTCCCGAGTCGGGGCGATCGAAAAACAATCAGGGTCCTTGGGCTTACGCCTCGTTGTCAGCTTCGTCGCCGTCGATCTCTGCATCGTCTTCGCCAGAATTTAGCGCCGGAATTTTGACCATGCGCGCAGGCACCACGGTGGAGATCGCGTGCTTATAAACCATCTGACTGACAGCGTTCTTCAACAGAATGACAAACTGATCGAAAGACTCAATCTGACCTTGTAGCTTAATACCGCTCACGAGGTAAATTGAGACGGGAATCCTTTCCTTACGCAATACATTGAGGAAGGGGTCTTGTAGTGTTTGTCCTTTAGACATTATTGTTCTCCGTTCGTTCGACAATGCGTCTGCGTTGGTGGCTTTGCATCTTACGGTGCTTACTATATGGTGGTAGGTACAACAGTTTTCAACAGCTTGTGCAAAGAATCGTGAGTGGAGCTAGGCAGACTATGGAGATCGTTCCAACTGCGTAGCCAAGTAATCTGACGCTTGGCTAACTGACGCGTAGCGATGATACCCCTGTCGACCATTTCCTCATAGCTCAAATCACCGGCGAGGTATTGCCACACCTGCTTGTAGCCAACGGAGCGAATCGAGGGAAGTGAGAGCGACAGATCGCCGCGCTCGTAAAGACATCGCACCTCGTCGACCAGACCCTGGTCCAGCATCTGAGTAAACCGCTTTTTGATTCTCTCATGCAGTACGCCTCGCTCGACCCCTTGGATTGCGCAAAACGTTAAGTTCAGCCCACTTTTATCACCCTTTAGGCGCGACGCCGCCTCTTCTTCGTGAAGCGCACTGAGCGTTTTTCCTGAGATTCGATAGACCTCTAGCGCGCGTTGCAAGCGCTGTGGATCGTTAGGATGGATCCGCGCGGCGGCCTGAGGGTCGACCTTTTGGAGCTCGGCATGCACCGCAGCCCAGCCCTCACTCCGAGCCTGCGCCTCGATTGTGGCGCGCACTTCTGCGTCAGCATCAGGCATCGAAGCCATTCCGTCGCGCAGGATACGGTAATACATCATTGTGCCTCCCACGAGAAGAGGTGTGTTTCCGCGGGCTTTAATCTCTCCGATTAACCGCAGCGCATCACGGCGAAAATCCGCGGCAGAATAAATCTCCGCTGGATCTAGGATACTGAGCAAATGATGAGGCGCGTGAAGGAGCGTCTCGGCGTCAGGCTTTCCTGTGCCTATGTCCATGCCTCGATAGATCTGCGCCGAGTCCACGCTGATGATTTCGAAGGGATGGTGGGCAAGCAGCTCTATGGCGAGTGCGGTTTTACCCGATGCCGTAGGGCCCATCAGACAGAGGGCGTCCGGTGGCGTCGCTTTCTTTGCCGCACTCATTACTGGCCACGCAAAAAAAGTTTATCGAGCTGAGCTAGGCTTTGATAGACCCAGGTAGGCCGCCCATGGTTGCACTGACCGCTGCGCTCCGTGATTTCCATATCCCGCAGCAGCGCGTTCATCTCCGGTATTGATAACTGACGATTCGCGCGGACAGAGCCGTGGCATGCCATCGTCGAAAGAAGTTCGTCCTGATGCGCCTGCACTCTCTCGCTGCTGCCGTATTCCAAAACATCCGACAACACATCGCGCACGAGCTGTTCGACGTCTGCGTTGCGCAAAATCGAGGGAATTTGACGCACCACGAGCGACTCATCGGCGACGCGCTCGAGCGTAAGACCGAGACTCTGAAGCACCTGCTGCTGAGACTCTGCGCAATCCGCCTCAGACCTGCTCACGGCAATCGAGATTGGTACAAGCAGCGGCTGCGTCTTGAGCTCCTCATTCTGGCACGCCGTCTTCATGCGCTCATAGGTGATGCGCTCATGCGCCGCATGCATGTCGACAACAATAAGCCCGTCTTTGTTCTGCGCGAGAATATAGATCCCATGGAGCTGAGCGATGGCAAAACCGAGGGGCGGGACCTCTCTATCGCCGTCGATTTCGTTCAGGTTGCCGTAGGCCGCGAGCTGCTCTCGAACGGCGTTTGGATTTATCGCACCGCCGCTAGTACCAAAATTCCCGGCATAGCGAGGCTGACCTGACGAGAATGGCCGATCAGAGGCCGCGCCTTCACCGGCGAAGCCTGCAGTCTGATTGCCCTGCGCGACGGCGCCGCCGGCCCATGCATCGGTCTGCCCGAATCCCTGGCGATGCTCCGCAAGTCCAAGACTGCTCTGCTGCGGTATCTCTTGGCCTTGTTCGAACACAGCGCCAGTAGATGGCTCTGCGCCGGATAGTCGGTCCTGCGGCTGAATCGCAGCGAGCGCCTTGTGCAGTGAACTGAACAGAAAATCGTGAACAAGCCGACTGTCGCGGAAACGCACCTCGTGTTTTGTAGGATGCACATTCACATCGACGCCGGCAGGGTCCATTTCAAAGTACAAAACATACGCAGGGTGACGGCCATGAAAGAGCACATCGCGATACGCCTGCTTTACCGCATGCGTCACCAGCTTGTCGCGAATAATACGGCCGTTAACATAGAAATACTGCAGGTCTGCTTGGCTGCGCGAAAAAGTCGGCAGACTTACCCACCCCCAGAGTCGCATGCCCGCCGCTTCGCGCTCGATGAATACCGAGTTCTCGACAAAGGCTGGGCCGCACACGAGAGCAACGCGTCGAGCCCTTTCGGTTTCGGTAGTCGCAGGAAGCAGTTTGTGGATAGCGCGCTGATTGTGATTCAGCGCAAACATCACATCGAAGCGGCTCAGCGCCATTCGCTTGAGCACCTCATCGATGCGAGAGAATTCGGTTTTTTCGGTTTTCAGAAACTTACGCCGAGCAGGCGTGTTAAAAAACAGGTCGCGAACCTCTACAGTCGTCCCTGCTGGATGCGCGGCGGGCGTCAGCCGGGCCTCCATCTCTTGCCCCTCGGCCTCGACACACCACGCGGTTTCCTCATCACTGCCCTCCCGCGCTCGCGAAGTCATGCTCAAACGCGAGACCGAGCTGATGCTTGCTAGCGCCTCGCCCCGAAACCCAAGGCTAGCTATTGCCTCTAGATCATCAAGCTCGGCAATTTTGCTTGTCGCGTGGCGACTCAGCGCGAGTGCGAGATCTTCTTTATGTATCCCCGCGCCGTCGTCGCGGATTCGCAGCAACTTTACACCGCCTTGCTCGACATCGACCTCGAGCCTCGTCGCGCCGGCATCAAGGCTGTTTTCAAGCAGCTCCTTCACGACCGAGGCCGGGCGCTCGACGACTTCGCCCGCCGCAATCTGATTGGCGAGGCGTTGGCTTAGGAGATTGATGCGGTTCATAGGATGCGGTTCATAGTAAGAGGCCGGCAGTGAGCTTAAATTGGCAGAATGTTTGCGTGGGTTGAGTATAGCATTGCCTACACTGATTCTGCGCGCCGGGGATTACTCTGAGAACACGTGCAAACGAAGCTAGCTGGCCGGAATCTTGAGAACCTGACCCACAAGAATACGATCCGCGCGGAGTTCGTTAAGGCGGCGAAGGTCGGCGAGACTGACGCGATAACGCGCGGCTATGCCCGACAGCGTCTCTCCGCTCTGAATCTTGTGTTCGCGCTGCGCGGGCTCGAGTCCTCCGGGCAACTTCAGCACCTGGCCTATCTGCACGCCATCGCTCTTTAGCGCGTTGTGCTCTTTTAGAGCAGCCATTGTGGTGCCGAACCGCTGCGCGATCATCGAGAGGGAATCACCGCGACGCACCGTATAGCTCGCAGGCGTTACGCCATTTGCCTTTTGCCACGCGATGAGACTTCCTTCGGGCGGGGCATCATAAAAGTAAGCCATCACTCCCCTGCCAATCCCCGCTGCTAGCTGCTTCTGAAACGAGGGAGTGTTGAGGCGCTTCGCCTCTTCGGGATTAGTAAGATAGCCCGTCTCAATCAAAATGGACGGAATATCGGGGGACTTGAGCACCTCGAGAGAGGCCTGTTGAACTTTTGTTTTTCTCAGCCTTGTGATGCCGCCAACGGCGTCGAGAACGCGCGAGCCAGCTATGACACTCTGCTCCATGCTCCACGCCATTTGCAATGAGACCAGCGTTAGCGCGACGTCATCATCCCACGAGCCGAGGCTTAGATCGCTGCCGACCCCGCCAAGAAGATCAGCGGTATTCTCTTTCTGAGCCACACGCCGCGCATTTTCTCGGTCAGCGCGATCGCCTGAAAGCGCATAAATTGTTAGCCCTCGTGCACGAGACGTCTTATACCAATCGGTATGAACGGCAACGAAAAGGTCTGCGCGGCGCTCGCGCGCGATCTCAGGCCTGCGCGAAAGTTTCACATAGTAGTCGCCATCACGAACCATGACCGGCGCGTATCCAGGCATTCTGTCGAGATAGTCGTAGAGCTCACGCGCAATGCGCAGGGTGATGTTCTTCTCCTGCAGTTTGCCGTCGTAGCCTATGCCGCCGGGATCCTCACCGCCGTGGCCCGCCGAAATCGCCACCACGATATCGCGGCGCTGATCGGGAGCTCTCTCCGGTTTTCTCTGCGCTGCGGCCGCGGTCCTGGCAACTTCAGCCTCCCTCGGTGCACCCCCGTCGATGGCATTTGCGTCATAGAGGTCAACCACGAGTCGGTGACCAAGTTCAGCATTGGGCTCGAGGGTAAAACTTTTTGGCGTTGTTTTGGTGTTCAGATC
>Ga0209653_1001907_pt1 | contig 15991 bp, 15 predicted proteins | sample SaaInl6LU_22_DNA_FD_184644 | JGI IMG/M metagenome (GOLD analysis project Ga0209653, IMG submission 184644) | Marine microbial communities from expanding oxygen minimum zones in the Saanich Inlet - ESP_116LU_22_DNA (SPAdes) (version 2) | ecosystem: Environmental > Aquatic > Marine > Intertidal... | reverse complement strand
CTACGGGCACTCCCATCAGCATCATCATCAGAAACAAAGACCAGAAAAGTAAAGACTATTCTCATATAGCCGATAAGTATAGACCTTCTCACGCGGATTTTACATTTCAGGCTAAATATGGTGTGAGAGACTACCGTGGAGGAGGAAGGTCCTCAGCAAGAGAAACGGTGGCTCGAGTAGCGGCAGGTGCCGTTGCCAAACTTCTGCTAAAGCACTATGGTATTTCTTGTGAGGCATATGTCTCTCAAGTTGGAGATCTGAGGCTAGAAAAAAACTATTCGGAACTCAAGCTTGAAGAAGCCGAGAATAATATGGTGAGATGTCCTGATCCTGAAACGGCTGATCGAATGATCGAACTCATCGATAAAACTAGAAAGAATAGAGATACCATTGGCGGAATTATTACAGGAGTAATTAAGGGCACACCAGCCGGACTAGGTGAGCCCGTTTTTGATAAGCTTCACGCGGAGATCGGAAAAGCTATGCTGAGCATCAATGCTGTTAAAGGTTTTGAATTCGGTAGTGGCTTTGAGGGCGTAAAGATGAATGGCTCTACACACAATGATGCTTTTTATTCTGATGAAGGCGAGGTAAAAACCAAAAGCAATCACTCAGGTGGAATTCAAGGAGGTATCAGCAATGGAGAAGACATTTACTTCAATATCGCTTTCAAACCTGTCGCCACTATTATGCAAGATCAAGACAGTATTAATGAGTCTGGAGAAGATGTTACTGTATCCGGAAAAGGCCGTCATGATCCATGTGTTGTGCCTCGCGCAGTACCCATCGTTGAAGCTATGTCAGCTTTGGTAATTGCCGATTATTTGCTAATTAGCAAGTCAAATCGACTCTAGAAAATCCTAATATTTTATGAAGAAGCTCCCTTTACATGTTAAGATCATGTTGGGCCTTGTGGCCGGAGTGATCTGGGCATTCACATCTAGTTATTTAGGCTGGAACCAGTTCACCATAGATTGGATAGACCCGTTTGGTCAGATCTTTATCCGAATGCTCAAGTACATAGCCGTTCCTTTAGTGCTATTCTCTATTATTAGTGGGGTTTCAAGCTTAAAAGATATGTCACAGCTCGGTAGAATGGGAGGTAAAACACTCGGATTCTATATGATAACGACAGTTACCGCTGTTGGTATTGGACTACTTTTAGTCAATGTTCTTCAACCCGGAAAATTTATCGATGAAGAACAGCGAATTAAGAACAGACTACAATACGAACGTTGGGTCGAGGCTACAGATGGCGTTGAGATTTTAGATGGAAAGAATTATCTCAATGATCCAAGATATGGCAATGTTCAAGCTGAAGAAATAGAGATGGATGAGCAGACCAAGGCTGATCTTGAAGCTAAAATGAAAGTAGCTGAACAGTCAAAAGGCGCTGGTCCACTTCAATTCATTGTTGATATGGTGCCTGAAAATATTGTGCTGTCTCTTTCTAATCAGCAATTGATGCTTCAGGTTATATTTTTTGCAATCTTCTTTGGGATCACAATGGCCATGATTCCAGATGATAAGGTCAAAGGGCTTTCTGAATTTATCAATGGCTCGAATGAGGTCTTCTTAAAAATGGTGGACATTGTTATGAAGGCCGCACCTTTCTTTGTATTTGCCCTGTTAGCAGGAATTATTGCTAAAATGGCAGATACTCCAGGCGAGGTAATAGAAGTATTTAAAGGTCTGGCCAGTTATTCTGGAACACTCGTTTTAGGCCTCTTATTTTTGATCTTCGTTTTCTATCCTGTGATCATCAAACTGGTCGCTAATATGGGCTATAGAAAGTTTTTCAAAAACATGGGCCCTGCTCAGTTAATGGCTTTCTCAACCAGCTCGAGTGCTGCTACACTTCCTGTTACCATGGAATGTGTAGAAGAGAACATGGGGGTTTCTAAAAAGGTAGCCAGCTTTGTGCTTCCTGTAGGAGCAACAGTAAACATGGATGGAACAAGTCTTTATCAAGCAGTTGCTGTGGTATTCCTCGCCCAGATGCACATGGTTGACCTTACAGCTATTCAACAGCTTACTATTGTACTGACAGCCACTCTAGCTTCCATTGGATCAGCAGCCGTGCCTAGTGCAGGTTTGATCATGATGATATTAGTACTTCAATCAGTGGGTTTGAATCCGGCTTGGGTAGCTATACTTTTCCCTGTAGACAGACCTCTTGATATGCTGAGAACAGTAGTGAACGTGACGGGTGATGCTTCCGTATCTACAATTGTTGCAAAAACTGAAGGAGAATTAAGTCAAGACTAAAGAACTTATCTCTTACCTTTGTAGTTATTTAAGGGCAAAAGAAATTTATATGAGATCTGTTAATATCTACATGGAAGCCAATCCTAACCCAAACTCCATGAAGTTTGTGGTTAATTTTATGTTGCTCCAAGATGGTGTGAGCTTTGACTATCCTAATGTTGAATCAGCTGACCAATCTCCATTAGCGCAAGAGCTATTCAAACTACCTTATGTAGATCGAGTATTCTACATGAGTAACTTCATCACCGTTACCAAGAAGGAAGAAGTTGATTGGCAGGAAATTCAAGAGGAGATCAAATCTGTGATCAAGCCTTATTTAGAAGAAGAAAAACCATTGTTACTAGAGGAGTTGGAGAAGGATCCACTTTTTGACGAGAATGATTCTGAAGTTGTCAAAAAGATCAAAGGTATTTTAGATGAATACATAAGACCTGCTGTGGAACAAGATGGTGGTGCTATCGGATTCACTTCGTTTGATGAAGGTGTTGTTACTGTAAACCTTCAGGGATCTTGCAGTGGTTGCCCTGCTTCTACTGTTACTTTGAAAAGTGGAATCGAGAACTTACTGAAGCAAATGCTTCCAAACGAAGTAAAGGAAGTAGTGGCTGAAGAGGGATAAGAAGAATTAAAATATTGAGCATAAAAAAAGCCTCTCAAATGAGAGGCTTTTCTTTTTATATCAATTGAATGATTATCCATTCATCGAAACCAAGAACTCATTGTTGTCTCGGGTTCCTTTCATTCTGTCTAACAAGAATTCCATAGCTTCTACAGAGTTCATATCTGCCATGAATTTTCTTAAGATCCAAACTCTCTGAAGTTCTTCCTTACTCATAAGCAAGTCTTCTCTTCTTGTACCCGAAGCTGGAACATCGATAGCAGGATAAATTCTTTTGTTAGATAGTTTTCTATCCAACTGAAGTTCCATGTTACCAGTACCTTTGAATTCCTCAAAGATCACTTCATCCATTTTAGAGCCAGTCTCGATCAGGGCTGTTGCGATGATAGATAGTGAACCTCCGTTCTCTACATTTCTCGCAGCACCAAAGAATCTTTTAGGCTTATGAAGAGCGTTGGCATCCACACCACCTGAAAGGATCTTACCTGATGAAGGAACAACTGTATTATATGCTCTAGCTAATCTTGTGATAGAGTCAAGTAAGATCACAACATCGTGACCACACTCAGTCATTCTTTTAGCTTTCTCCAAAACAATGTTTGAAACCTTCACGTGACGATCCGCCTGCTCATCAAAAGTTGAAGAAATGACTTCAGCTTTTACGCTTCTGGCCATATCAGTAACTTCTTCAGGTCTTTCATCAATAAGAAGGATAATCAAATAACATTCAGGGTGATTTTCCGCAATAGCGTTCGCGATCTGCTTCAAAAGCACAGTTTTACCTGTCTTAGGCTGAGCAACGATCATACCCCTTTGTCCTTTACCAATTGGCGCGAACATGTCTAATATTCTGGTAGCCATTTCAGACGGACGAGTACTCAAGGTTAACTTCTCTTCAGGGAATAGAGGCGTCAGGTATTCAAATGCTACTCTATCTCTGATCTCTTCTGTAGTCTTACCATTAACAGACTCAACTCTTAGAAGGGCGAAATACTTCTCTCCTTCTTTTGGTGGTCTGATCTGTCCTTTTACCGTATCACCGGTCTTAAGACCAAATAACTTGATCTGAGAAGGAGAAACATAAATATCATCAGGACTTGCTAGGTAGTTATAGTCTGAAGAACGTAGGAAACCATAACCGTCCTGCATCATTTCTAACACACCTTCATTTTCAATCAGGCCATCAAAGTCTTTGATGTTTTGGTTATACTCTTGCTTTTTAGTTCTTCTATTATCTCTCTTATCACCTCTGTCGTTCCTTTCATTTCTGTCATTTCTGTCACCTCCTTTAGACTGACCATCATTGCTGGTATTCCCTTTATTGGAATCCTGCTCTTTTGGCTCGTCATTCTTGGCTTCAGGTTTAGACTCTGATTTTTGAGAAGTCTTTGGGCTTTCAGGCTTTTCAGTGACATTCTCTCTTTTAGGCCTTCTTTTTGGCTTACCTTCTTCAGGTCTTTTTCTAACCGGAGGCTTTGGAGAATCATCCTTGTCATTTGAAGGAGTTTCTTCTTTTTCGTTTTCTGCTTTCTTAGGCAGTTTTTCTTCTGGTGTAATCGCTTGCTGATCGAGGATAGCATAGATGAGATCTTGCTTGTTCAGCTTTTTGAAGTTCTTTACACCAAGATTTTCAGCAATTTCTTTCAATTCGGAAAGAAGTCTGAGCTTCAGTTCTTCGATGTTATACATAAATAGTTTATTGGGAATCCCCTTCTTTCAGGCGGATTGATAAAAATGGTTTCGGTTTATGATTTGTAGTTAGTGATGATTGTTTGGAATGCATCCGATCATCTAAGGATTGCACAATATTAGACCAAACATTGCAACTCTCAAAATTTAGACATTGATTTTATTGATAATGCACTATTTCTAACCCTTTTCGAGCTCTTTTATCCATTGATTTAAATAATTTAGCGTCCAAATTAGAGACCATGCTTCAGGTAAATCAGATAATTGCTGAAAAAAATAGGTTCATAGAAGGACTAAAAGTACGTAATATTCAAAACGGAGAATCGCTTTTAGAGGAAGTTATTTCTCTAGATGCTGAAAGAAAAACCACACAGCAGGAGTTAGATAACAACCTGGCAGAAGCTAATACAATATCCAAGCAGATTGGTGCTTTGATGAAAGAAGGCAAACGTGAAGAGGCTGATCAAGTAAAAACTAGAACAGGAGAGTTGAAGCAGCTTAATAAAGAGCTGAGCGAAAAACTTAATAGCATTCAGGAAGAACTGATCCAGAAGCTCTATAATATCCCAAACATTCCTCATCCTTCCGTTCCTTCAGGCAACAGTGATGATGATAATGTAGAGATCAAAAGAGTAGGAGATACTCCTGTATTAAATGACTCAGCTAAACCACATTGGGAACTGATCAAAGATCATGATATCATAGATTTCGACTTAGGCATCAAGATTACAGGTGCCGGATTCCCTGTTTTTAAAGGAAAGGGTGCTAGACTCCAAAGAGCATTAGTTAATTTTTTCTTGGATGAAGCAGTAAAAGCCGGATATTCGGAAATTCAACCCCCTATAGTGGTCAACGAGGCCAGTGGTTATGGTACAGGTCAATTACCTGATAAGGAGGGTCAGATGTATCATATTGAAGCTGAAGGACTCTATCTTATTCCAACTGCTGAAGTTCCTCTTACCAACCTATACAGAGATGTAATTGTAGATGAAATAGATCTTCCCATCCAAAACGTAGGATTCACTCCATGCTTTAGAAGAGAAGCCGGTAGTTGGGGAGCACATGTACGTGGCTTGAACCGATTACATCAATTCGACAAGGTTGAGATCATTCAAGTGAGAAAACCTGAAGATTCTTATAATGTCTTAGAAGAAATGTGCGCTCATGTAGAGCATCTTTTATCAAGCTTAAACTTGCCATATCGGGTATTGAGACTTTGTGGTGGAGACCTAGGCTTTACAAGTGCACTAACATTTGACTTTGAAGTGTACTCTGCAGCACAAAAGAAGTGGTTGGAGGTTAGTTCAGTTTCTAATTTCGAAACTTATCAGGCCAACAGACTTAAATTGAGATACAAAGACGAAAGTAAGAAGTCAGTATTGCTTCACACATTAAACGGAAGTGCAATGGCTTTGCCGAGGATTATGGCTGCTCTGCTCGAAAACAATCAAGATGAAAGTGGAATCAATATTCCTGAAGTACTTAGGCCTTACACTGGGTTCGAAAGAATCTAAGTTTTTCATCCTCATAAAATCAAATAGATGACGATAAGAAAAGGAAAAAAAGAAGATCTATCGCAAGTGCTTGAACTCATTGAAGAATTAGCTGAGTATGAAAAGGCTTCGCACGAGGTTGAAATTACTTTGTCGCAACTTGAGGAAGATGGCTTTGGTGAAAACCCTGTATATGAATTTTTTCTGGCTGAGGCAGAAAACCAAGTAGTTGGAATGGCTTTGTTCTATTTTCGATATTCAACTTGGAAAGGAAAGGCCGTTTATTTAGAGGATTTAGTCGTCAGAGAATCAGCCAGAGGCAAAGGTTATGGTCAAATGCTTCTAGATGCTATTGTTGCTGAAGCTAAAAGAACCAACTCTAAACAAGTAAGGTGGCAAGTACTCGACTGGAATGAACCAGCTATCAATTTCTATAAAAAGCTTGGTGCAGATCTTGATGAAGAGTGGGTCAACTGTACGCTAAATGCTGAGCAGATCGAGAACTATTAAACAGCCTCTAACAAGGTTCTGAAGGCTGCCATTTGATTAGGCCATTTTTGATGTGCTTCTTGCTGTAGATCCGAAGCAAAGGCTGACATATAAAGCTTTATTTTATTCATGTCTTTGGCAAAATATTGCACGCTATAGGAGCTACTTTCAGGATCCTCGGTATTCATCACTTTAAAGAATTTATATTCCTGAAAAACGTTGGTTCTCATCACTTCAGGAATGTGAGTCTCTTTCATCCAGTTCAACCAATCCTTTTCGACTTTCTTATCAATGGCTACCGTAACGTTATATAGAATCATAATAAAACCTTTGCCACAAAAATAAGCTTAATTTTGAAGCTAACATTTAATCAGTTCGGAAGTTTATTAGCCTATGCTCTCTAAGATTGACGACCTATCTTTTGTCAACTCAAAAAATGCCTATTACCTTTTATTAGCAATGCACATTGCCGGTGCCATTGGACTTTTTATTCCTGAAACAAGGTCCTTATTCCAGTACCTCACCCCTTTCAATTTACTAGCAACAGCGGCAATTCTCCTTCATTTTGAAAAGGAAAAGAATAGAAATTACTTTCTGTTCATTGGTTTGACCTTTCTTATAGGTTTCTTTATTGAAGTCGCAGGTGTTAAAACAGGAGTCATTTTTGGAGAGTACACTTATGGAAGAACTTTAGGACTCAAGTTTCTAGAAGTCCCTCTTGCCATAGGCTTGAATTGGGTGGTAATGGTCTATGCAAGTGGCACTTGGGCAAGAAATGTTACTCGAAATAAATTTTATGCCCCGATTTTAGGAGCATTGCTAATGACCTTCATAGATTACTTCATTGAACCAGTCGCTGTTCAATTGGACTTCTGGGATTGGGCTAATGGTACGATACCCATCAGAAATTATATCGGCTGGTTCATCCTTAGCCTCCTTCTTCAAGTTTTATTTCAAAAACTGATGCCAAGAGCAAACAATTCGTTGGCTATTAGGCTTTTATATATATTGATAGTTTTCTTCGTAGTTTTGAATTTTATTTAACCCTCTCGAAACAATTACAAGAACTATCTGTTTGAAACAAAATGTGGGAAGCAATCTTTTGGACAGCGGTTGGTTTCAGTTTAATGGAAATATTTTCTTGGGCCATTCATAAATACATAATGCATGGTGTGCTTTGGAAAATCCACAAAACTCATCACACCCACACCAAAGGATTCTTCGAATTGAATGATGTTTTCACTTTGATCTTTGGAGGATCAGCTATTGTGTTGATCTTTCTTGGAGTTGAAGAACTGGATAACAGGTTTTGGATAGGGTGCGGCATAAGTCTTTATGGAATGGCCTACTTTATTCTTCATGATGTTTTAATCCACCGCAGAATATCGTGGTTTGGAAAACCGAAGAATAGGTATTTAAAAGCAATACGTAAAGCTCATATAGCTCATCATAAGACTCAGAAATATAATTCTGTTTCTTTTGGTTTGTTTGTCATCCCTAGGAAATATTGGAAAGAAGAAGGATAAAGAAGAAGAGGTTTGGCAAATTATTCAATAAAAGATTTAGAGCATTTATCTGGAATAAAGGCTCATACCCTTAGAATTTGGGAACAACGTTACGGTTTAATCAATCCTAAACGGACTGATACTAATATTCGTTTCTATGATCAAGAAGATCTGAAACTCGTTTTAAATGTGTCTTTGCTGAAAGACAACGGGTTCAAGATTTCCAAGATTGCGGAGATGTCAATGGAAGAGATGCATGAGACAGTCCTCAGGATCTCAGACAAGGCAACAAGTTTCCCAGATCAGATTTATGGATTGACATTGGCCATGATCGACCTTGATGAACAAAGGTTTGAGAAGATTATATCTACAAATACTTTAAAGATCGGGTTTGAGCGAACTATGCTTAACATCATCTATCCTTTCTTATCCAAGATTGGAATCATGTGGATTACCGACTCAATAAATCCTGCTCAAGAACACTTCATATCAAATTTAATTAGACAAAAAGTCATTGTAGCAATCGATGGTCAATACGAGACTTTCGATGAAGAGGCTAAAAAGTACATGCTATTCTTACCAGAGGGGGAATTACATGAGCTTAGTTTACTTTTCGCCAACTACTTGATAAGAGCCAAAGGGAACAAAGTAATTTACCTTGGGCAGAACATGCCATATCACGATTTAAAAATGGCATATAATGTTTATAAACCTGATTATTTTCTTACAATCCTGACTAGTAAGGATAAAGACATAACTGCTCAGGAATATTTACAAAATATGTCAGAAGACTTTCCAGAAACAGAAATTCTTGTTGGTGGAAGTCAAGTTATAGGACAAGATCTAGGGTTGCCGGATAACGTCACTCAAATAGCCAACCCAGTCAAACTGGCTGAATTCGTTGACGAAACTCAAGAGGTAGAAGCTTAATATTGAATTTTACACGAACGGTAGAGGCTCAAAGATGGGTCTCTTTTTCTTTGATATTTTATATGTACGTACCTGTAAATACAATTTGTGGAACATTTAAGCCTATATTTAGCCGAAAATTAGACAAGGAAGGGGTTCAAGATATGTTTTGTTTAACGTTTGATTAAAAACTTTCCACAATTTCTTTTGACTTTTGTTTAATGATTTATCATATTTGTTCAACATTCAAGCAAAAGTTATGAAAGCTCTAGAATACAGTTACACGATTACACAAATGACTAAGTCTCTAAAGCCATTTGCTTTGAAGTTGACTAAGGATACAGAGGATGCGAATGATCTTCTACAGGAAACTTTAATGAAAGCATATAAGAATAGAGATAAGTTTTCAGAAGGAACAAACCTGAAAGCCTGGTTATATACCATTATGAAAAACACCTTCATCACCAACTATCAAAGAATGGTGAGAAGAGGAACCTTCATCGATACTACCGACAACCTTCACTTTATCAATTCGAGTGATACTAAAATCGAAAACGGAGCATACGGTAATTTTGCTCTAACAGATATCAACGCTTCTATCGATTCACTTGATGATGTTTACAAAACTCCATTTATGATGTATTTCAGGGGTTTCAAATATCATGAAATTGCAGATAGATTGGAGATTCCTATTGGCACTGTGAAGAACAGAATCCATATTGCCAGAAAACAACTTAAAGAAAAACTTAGAACATACGGAAGCTAGTACTAGTTTAGCCTTTGTGGAAAATAAAAAGGTACTAGTCATAGGTTCAGGATTCGCAGGCCTATCTGCAGCTATTAACCTAGCCGATAAAGGCTTCGATGTAACCATTCTAGAAAAAAACGCCTCCATCGGAGGAAGAGCCCGACAGTTTACTGATTCGGGCTTTACTTTTGACATGGGTCCTAGTTGGTATTGGATGCCGGATGTCTTCGAATCATTCTTTAATAAGTTTGGCAAATCTGTTTCGGACTACTATGATTTGATCAGGCTAGACCCTTCTTACCAAGTCGTTTATGAAAATGGTGAGGCTGTTCCCATTCCGGCAAAAATGCCAGAACTAAAAGCCCTTTTCGATTCTCTGGAGCCTGGTTCTGGAGTTCGCCTTGATGCCTTCATGAAACAAGCCGCTTATAAATACGAAGTAGGCATCAATCAATTAGTATATAAACCTGGTCGATCTTTAGCCGAATTCGCAGATCTCAAGCTTCTCATTGACGTCATAAGAATGGATGTTTTCCAGTCTATGTCCAAACATGTAAGAAAATACTTCTCGCATCCAAAGTTGATTCAGCTAATGGAGTTTCCTGTGCTATTCCTTGGCGCGCTTCCACAAAATACTCCTGCTCTATATAGTTTAATGAATTATGCGGACATGGCTTTAGGTACATGGTACCCTAAAGGAGGTATGTACAAAATTGTGGAAGGGCTCGGGAAGCTTGCCAAAGACCTTGGAGTAAAGATCAAAACCAGCTGTGAAGTAAAATCTATAGCTACTGATAATGGAAAAGTATCGCACGTTGTAACAGCCGAAGGCACCATCAGAGCAGATGTTGTTGTTGCAGGAGCAGATTATAATCATGTTGAAACCAAGCTATTAGATCAGGAAGACAGAAATTATTCTGAAAAGTATTGGGAAAGTCGTGTTATGGCTCCTTCTTCTTTACTTTACTATGTTGGTATAAACAAAAGACTAGATGGACTTTTACACCATAATCTATTCTTCGATACAGATTTTACACCACACGCTCATGACATTTATACAAGTCCTGCATGGCCAGAGAAACCCCTTTTCTATGCTTCTTTAACTTCAAAGACAGATGACACTGTCGCACCAGAAGGGCATGAAAACCTCTTTTTGTTGATCCCGGTTGCCCCCGGAATGAATGATACAAAAGAGATTCAAGAAAAGTATTTTGAAATGATTGTTAAGCGCATGGAAGAATATTCAGGTCAATCCATATTGGATTCTGTAGTTTATAAAAGAAACTTCGCGCATTCTGATTTTATAAAAGACTACAACTCTTTTAAAGGCAATGCCTATGGTCTTGCCAATACCTTAAGACAGACAGCAATATTGAAGCCTAGTTTAAAAAACAAAAACCTCAAGAACCTTTATTACACAGGCCAGCTTACTGTTCCAGGACCAGGAGTACCACCGAGTTTAATATCCGGAATTGTAGTAGCCGATGCAGTGGTCAAAGATTTTGCTTAAACCTCTCAGCAATTAATTAGTTATTTTTAAATCATGGATCTATTTGATCAGACCACTTTAGAATGCAGCAAGTTGATCACCCAACGGTATAGCACTTCCTTTACCCTAGGTATCAAAACGTTAAATAAAAAGTTACATTTTCCAATCTATGCTATCTATGGCTTTGTAAGATATGCTGATGAAATAGTAGATACCTTTCACAGTAAAGATAAAGCTAGACTACTCAACCATTTTGAGGCTAGCACATTCGAGGCCATTGAACAAAAAGTGAGTCTTAATCCTGTCTTGCATGCCTTTCAGCTTATTGTTAATCAATACAAAATTGATCACGAGTTGATTAGAGCGTTCCTTCATTCAATGCGACTAGACCTCAGCGAAACAGTCTATGATCAAAAAGGATATGAGGAATACATTTACGGCTCAGCGGAGGTCGTTGGGTTAATGTGCCTCAAAGTATTCTGTAATGGAAATGAAAAACAATATCAAGAGCTTCTTCCGCCTGCAAAGAAATTGGGTGCAGCCTTTCAAAAGGTAAATTTCATACGAGACATTAAAAGTGATTTTGAAGAAAGAGGAAGAGTTTATTTCCCAGGAGTAGATTTCGACAACTTTAGTAAAACTGCCAAAGAAGCAATCGAAGATGATATTCAACAGGACTTTGACGATGCCTTAATTGGCATTAGAAAATTACCTCAAGAAGCTCGTCTGGGAGTTTATTTGGCCTACAAATATTATCTCAAGCTTTTCAAAAAAATCAAAGATTGTCCACCTGGCAAGATCAAAGAAGAAAGAATTAGAATCCCTGATTTTAGAAAAATGACCATTCTTATAGGGATTTATTTCAAACATTCATTCCATGCCATCTAAGCCTCTCATCAACTTTTTAATTCAATGTCTTTGATTTTTAAACATAAGAAATCATTTCAAGTTTAAATATTATGTTTAATCTCAGCGTTGATATTGATATCAATTCAGGTTTCTGTTTTGGCGTGGTATATGCCATTGAAATGGCAGAAGACATCCTTGCTGAGGACAATCATCTTTACTGTTTAGGAGACATCGTTCATAATGATGAAGAAGTCAAAAGGCTTCAGTCTAAAGGTTTAAAGATCATCAACCATGAGCATCTAAAAGAAATTAAAGATTCTAAAGTCTTAATTCGTGCGCATGGTGAACCCCCTTCGACATATCAACTAGCCCTGGAGAATAATTTAGAGTTGATTGATGCTTCGTGTCCTGTAGTTTTGAAACTTCAGAATAGGATCAAAAACAGCTTTGACAAAAAGGAACAGATCTATATCTATGGCAAGCATGGGCATGCCGAAGTTGTAGGCCTTTTAGGTCAGACAAACAATGAAGCCGTTGTTTTTCAAGATATAGAAGAGCTCAACATTGCTGAACTCCCTAAAGAGATTACTCTATATTCGCAAACCACCAAGAGTACAGATAAATTCTATGAGATCAATCAGTTACTAGGTGAGAATGGAATTACCGTTAATACCAATGACACGATCTGCAGGCAAGTTTCTAACCGTGACAAGGAGCTTAGAGAGTTTGCCAGAAAATTCGATGTAGTCGTATTTGTAAGTGGAACCAAATCTTCTAACGGAAAAGTGCTTTATAAGGTCTGTGCAGATCAAAATCCAAGAACTTATTTCGTTTCCAGTATAGCTGATGTAAAAGCTGAGTGGTTCGGTAAAAATGAAAATGTTGGAATATGTGGAGCAACTTCTACTCCCATGTGGCTAATGGAAGAGGTGCAATCACACCTAGAGAAACTATAATCGTTATTTTTGTGCATGGTTAAGTCCCATTCTAATACCGGAGTTTTTGTGGCTTTGACCATAATTCTATTATGGTTCGCAACACTTTATTTGGCCCTACAGTGGGAAATGAAATTTGCTTCTATTTGGACATATGTGCTGATCTTGGTATTGACCCACCTCTATACAGGCCTGTTTATCACCGCCCATGATGCCATGCATGGAACTGTTTCTAGAAATAAAACAGTCAATCAAGTCTTTGGACATGTTACCGCAACGCTTTTCAGTTACAACTTCTACAAAAAACTCTTTCCTAAACATCATGAGCATCACAAGCATGTAGCTACGGACAAAGACCCTGATTATCATCATTCAGGGATTTTTCTTATCTGGTATTTAAGCTTTTTAAAACAATACATCAGTATTTGGCAAGTACTGCTAATGGCCATAACATTCAACATATTGAAGCTATGGTTGCCCACCGAAAACCTCATTGTGTTCTGGATGCTCCCGGCTGTTCTTTCAACCTTACAGCTATTCTACTTTGGAACATTTCTACCCCACCGAGGAGAACATTCAGAAAAGAATATCCACAGATCTGGTAGCCAGAACCTTAACCATGCTTGGGCTTTTATAAGCTGTTACTTCTTTGGCTATCACTATGAACATCATGCATCACCGGCTACTCCTTGGTGGAAGCTTTGGGAGGTAAAGGAGAGGCACGCAGCGAAGGGCAAATAAAAAAGCCATCTACAAATTGTCGATAGCTTCCTATTGAGTAGTTTAAGCTACTTAATGTCTGTCGTCACTATCTAAGGCACCATCTACCAAATTGATCGTCCTGTTCCCATAAGAAGCATTATCCTTAGAGTGAGTTACCTGTAATATCGTCATGCCCTCTGCATTCAACTTCTGGAAAAGCTTCATGATATCTTCTGCCTGATCTGAATGTAAATTACCAGTAGGCTCATCTGCTAAAAGTAACTTTGGCTCACCGATTAATGCTCTCGCAACACCAACCAGTTGCTGCTGACCACCAGATAACTGCTCAGGAAAAAGATCTTTCTTGGCAACCATCTGAAATCTATCTAGCATTTCAGCAACCATACTTTTTCTTTCCTTGGATTTAACTCCTTTATAGAGAAGAGGTGTCTCTATATTTTCATAAACCGTCAACTCATCTATTAGGTGGTAGGCCTGAAATACAAATCCTATGTGATGCTTATGGAGCTCAGATCTTTTTCGCTCCTTCATTCTATGAATAGGTTCATCAAAGAAGTAGAATTCTCCTTGAGATGGTTCATCTAACATGCCAATGATGTTCATTAAAGTAGACTTCCCTGCACCAGAAGGGCCCATGATGGTTACGAATTCTCCTTGCTCAATATCTAGATCTATCCCCTTAAGTATAAATGTTCTCTGATACTTAGAGTCGACATACTTGTCGATATCGCGTAGTTTAATCATTTCAATCGTTTAAGTTTTGACCTAAATGGATTACCAATTTATATGCCAATGACGAATATATTGATTTTATGCATTAGCCGGACATCAACATGTTAGCTTGTGTACATTTTCGACCACTTTTGTTCAAAATTGACACGTTATTCAAAGCGCAAAGCTTTAACAGGATTTGAACGTGCAGCTACATAAGTTTTATAACTAATTGTCAATAACGCAATGAACAATGCCATGACCCCAGCAAGTAAAAATGTAACTATAGAAGGTGAAACTGAGAATGCAAAGTTTTGCAACCACCAACTCGATAAATAATAAGCAACAGGTGAGGCTATCAGAAAAGCTATTCCAATGAGTATCGCAAAATCCTTGGATAGAAGGAATAATACCTGACCAATCGAAGCTCCTAACACCTTTCTTACGCCAATTTCTTTGATGCGTTGTTCTGTAGAATAAGAGGCAAGACCAAATAGTCCTAGACTGGCAATACCAACGGCTAGAATGGAGAAGAAAACAACAAGCTGGCCCAATACTTTTTCATTATCATAATTAGCAGATAAATCGTCTTCTAGAAACTTATAAGCAAAGGGCTGCGAAGGTGCAAACTCCGACCATTTCTCCTCTACATAGCTAACTACATCATTAGATGCAGAAGGATTTACTTTGACAAAAATCTCTTGGAAATTAGGGAAAAAGTAAGCGAAAAAGCATGATTCTGTTCCACGTTGCAAAGGTTCAAAATTGATATCTTCGATAACACCTATAATTTGCTTCCGCTGCCAATTACCCCCAAATAACTGAACATCTATAAACTTGCCAATGGCTCCATCATTCATATTCAAATCTGAAACCGCTCTTTTATTAATGATAATTGATTGTGTAGAATCTGATGGAATAGAAGGGTCAAAGTTCCTTCCTTCTAACACATCAATTTCCATTACTTCTAGATAATTCAAATCAATATTTATGCCTGCCAAATTCAAGCCATCTACGTCTTCCGAAACTGTTTCAGACTTTACTAAAATGATAGGCCTAAGCCCTCCAGGTTTGGAGAACGTAGCCGTAACTCCTTCGATATTCGGATTCTCTTGTAGCTCATTTTTGAAAGCCTCAAGTCTTGGTGTGATCGCCTGATTAGTATTAGACACCATTAAGATATTCTCCTTCTTAAAACCTAAGGGCTTATTGGTGAGAAAATTGAGTTGATTATATACAATTGCCGTCCCAATGATCATGACTATTGAAATCACAAATTGAAAAATCACCAAAGCCTTTCGAAATGCTCCAGACCCACCCATTCCTGAAGCAAGTTTACCCTTCAATACTACCACGGGCTTGAAAGCTGATAAAAATAATGCTGGATAAATTCCAGAACCCAAGCCAATCACCAAAGTAATCATCAATAGCATACCAAGAACCTCGGGCTCAAAAAGCATATTAGTAGTAATGGGCTTATCAATAAACTCAGCAAATGGATTGGCCAATAAGCTTACGATTATCATTGAAAGAATGACTGAGATGAAGGTTAAAATCAAAGATT
>Ga0209653_1001902_pt1 | contig 16031 bp, 14 predicted proteins | sample SaaInl6LU_22_DNA_FD_184644 | JGI IMG/M metagenome (GOLD analysis project Ga0209653, IMG submission 184644) | Marine microbial communities from expanding oxygen minimum zones in the Saanich Inlet - ESP_116LU_22_DNA (SPAdes) (version 2) | ecosystem: Environmental > Aquatic > Marine > Intertidal... | reverse complement strand
CAGCAGTAAATGACGCATTTTCAGAACGAGTTTACGATAATTTTATAGGAGGGTTAGACCCTATGAAGCGTTATTTTTTAGCTTCCGACTTAGAAATATTCGAGGCGTACAAAACCCAAATAGACGACCAGATTAAAGGAATTGATATTAGTTTTTTTAACCTTGTTCATGAGCGTTTAATCTACAGAATAGATGAGTCTAAAGACCTCTATAAGAAAGTGCTCAATACCCCTTACGATTTTTCAGAGACAGATTCTTTGGTGGTAGATTATGATCTTCTGCCTTATGCACAATCCAAAAAAGAATTAGAGGCCCGTTGGAGGACACAACTAAAATATGTGTCTTTAGGAACCTATTACGCATCTAAGGAGAATGAGGCCTTAAAAGTAGCGGAAGATTCAAATTATACCCCTAAAGGGATGGAAGTCTTGGAATCTGAAGCTAGGGCTAAAACTAAAGAAAGTCTCGAAGAGTATTTTGATTTTGTGGCAGATTTAGAAAGAAAAGATTGGTTTGTGCAGTATCTAAACAGTATTGTAGAGACCTATGATCCCCATACTTTCTATTTTGCTCCAGAAGAGAAAGACAGATTTGACATGGACATGTCAGGTAAATTCGAAGGGATTGGCGCTAGACTTCAAAAGCGTAAAGATCAAACGAAGATTGTGGAAATAATCTCTGGAGGACCTGTTTGGAGAGACCAAAGAATTGAGGTAGGAGATGAGATCATAAAAGTAGGGCAGTCAGGAGAAGATCCGGTAGATATTGTGGGAATGCGATTAAACGACGCTATAAAGCTTATCAAAGGTCCAAAAGGTTCATTGGTAGATCTGACCGTAAAAAAAGTGGATGGTTCCATACAAGTGATTTCTATTACCAGAGATGTGGTTAAATTAGAGGAGACTTTTGCTAAAACAGCTACGGTTAATCAAGGAGATTACAAATACGGTCTGATCAATTTACCCAAGTTTTATGTAGATTTTGAAGATTATAACGAGAGAAATGCGGCTAGCGATATTGCGGCTGAATTAGAAAAATTAAAAGCTGAAGGGGCTCAAGGGCTTATTTTAGACCTCAGAGACAATGGAGGGGGGTCCTTAAAAACAGTGGTAGATATTGCAGGTTTATTTATTAAAGACGGTCCGGTTGTTCAAGTCAAAACTGGACAAGAAAAAATTGAATTATACGAAGACACTGACAATCGCTTAGTTTGGGATGGTCCCTTAGTAATACTAGTGAATGAATTGTCTGCTTCTGCATCTGAAATTTTAGCAGCAGCCATGCAGGATTATAAAAGAGCAGTAGTGATCGGGAGTAAGCAGACTTTTGGAAAAGGAACCGTTCAAAATGTGGTGCCTTTAAATAATATTGTGAGGAGTAGTGAATTTGGAGACCTAGGGGCTTTAAAGTTAACCACCCAGAAATTTTATAGAATTAATGGAGGGTCTACCCAATTAAAAGGAGTAATGAGTGATGTTGTTGTACCAGATAAATACAGTTATATGGATATTGGTGAAAGAGATATGGACCACCCCATGGCTTGGGATAAAATTCCAGCAGCAGAATACGCCCCCTGGGAGGGATATATTGATTTTGAAAGTACCATCGCTAATTCAAAAAAGAGAATGGCTGCCAACCCTCAGTTAAAGCTCATTGAGGAGAATGCTAAGTGGTTAAAATCGCAGCAAGACAACAACAAGGTGTCATTGCTTTATGAAGATTATGTTGCTGAGGTAAAATTAGATAAAGAAAAAGCCGCTTATTTTAAGCAAATAACCAAGTACGATTCTAAATTGACTTTTCAATCTTTGAACGTAGAAAAAACAATGCTTGCCCAAGATGCAGAACTCAGAGAGAAAAGAGATCGCTGGCACAGAGATTTAGCCAAAGACGTCTATGTAGAAGAGGCAGTAAATGTGCTACAAGATTTAAAAATCAGGTTTACCAATCCTTTAAAATTAGCCTCAGTAAAAGGCTAATGACTACTGGTTTTTTCTGATTGATGGTGATATTCACCTCATCCTTGATGGGGTAGTAATCATTTGGCATTAAGAACTACAAGATAATTGGCTACAACCTATCTTATTTCTGGCCCATTCAGGCCTTTTGGCGTACCATTTGTCCAATTTATGTTGTTCTTCATAGGGTTTTTGAAGCAGTTGGAACAGTTCATTTAGTATAGAGTAGTCTTTCTTTTCTGCAGCCTCAATAGCCATTTGAGCCATATAATTTCTCAAAACATATTTTGGATTTACCGCATTCATTTTTTCTATAACGACCTGATCAGGCGATTTTTGAGCCAATCTAATTTTTGCATAACTACGCAGCCATAAAACCCACTTGTTTTTTACAGTGCCATTGAGTGCTTTAGGGTCATAAAAAACTTTTATTAAAGAGCCAAATAACCATTGGTTGTCTTTTTCTAGGTCGGTTTGGATGGTATTAGCTTGCTTAGTGTTGCTGGAGTCCGAGTGTAGTTCAGCCGTTTTGATTTTTTCTAAAAATTGAGCTGATTTGAAAAAGGCCAATTCCCGGTAAAATAGCGTCATATCTGTTTCTATAAGAGATAATAGAGGGTCAAGGTCTTCTATGAGTGCATCTAAAGCAACATCCTTGCTTAAATGCAGTCCTAGCTTCTCTTTTCTCATCTGAGCGTAAGTTGTCTCATAAGTCTCTTTAAAATGATCTAATGCGGCTTCTAAAGGCGCTGCATCTTCTACAATAGGGTAGAGCGCGTTAGCCAACTGATACAGGTTCCAAAGTCCTACCTGGTGTTGGTTTCCAAATCTATAGCGACTTTCTTTGGCATCTGTTGTATTAGGGGTCCAATCTAAATCATAAGGTTCCATCCAGCCATATGGGCCATAATCAATAGTAAGCCCCAATACAGACATATTATCTGTATTGAGCACCCCATGCACAAAGCCTACGCGCTGCCAATCTGCGATTACTTTTGCGGTGTTTTCACAAACTTGTTTGAAAAAATCTATGGTCGCTTCTTTTAGTGGACCTTGGATGTTGGGGTAATAATATTTAATGGTTTGTTTTACTAAGGTTGTCAATGTAGCTATTTCCCCTCTAGAGGAAGGCAATTCAAAAGAGCCAAATCGGATGAAATTTGGGGCTACCCTTGCAACAATTGCTCCTTGCTCTAAACCGGGATTGCCATTGTAAAGCATGTCTCTATTGACCAAATCACCACTGAGACACAAGGACAAGGCTCTTGTGGTAGGTACCCCTAAGTGATACATGGCTTCTGAACATAAATATTCCCGAATACTAGATCTCAATACGGCCAATCCATCTGCAGACCTAGAATACGGAGTAGGACCTGCACCTTTTAATTGAATTTGGGCCCAATCAGATGGAGTGTTCCAGTTTAAATCTGTTGTACTGCCATTTATATTTATTCCTCCTAAGTGAATGGCGCGACCGTCTCCTAGTTGTCCAGCCCAATGGCCAAATTGGTGGCCACCATAATTCATAGCAAAAGGGATGTGATGGTCACTTATTGTATTTCCAGTGAGTTGTTGGATGAGGTCTGGATCATCTTCATCAATTCCCAAAGACTTTAGTAAGCTACTATTGAGGTGGATTTTTAAAGCTGATTTTGTTTTTTTTGGGTTTACAAATGAGTATAAAGCCTCCGGTACAGCCCGGGGATACTCATCTAAAGAAGGGTCCTTTGGTAATGATTCTATAAAATGGTCCGACTGAAAAGCTATCATGATTCTTTTTTAAGCCATGTTGAATGTTGTGCTTTTAGCTTAGTTACTTTAGGAGATATGACTACCTGACAATATCCTTGAAAAGGATTGCTACTATAGTAATTATGGTGTTCTTTTTCTGCCTCGTAAAACACTGCTTTAGGTTCTAATGAAGTGACTATTGGCTGATCAAAATATCCCTTTAAACTTTGGAAGGTTTTTTCTGCGCAAACGTGTTCTTCTTGAGTACCATAAAAAATTACAGATCTGTACTGAGTTCCAACATCTGCCCCTTGTCTGTTAAGGGTGGTAGGATCATGTGTGGTTAAAAATATTTCGAATAGTACTGATAGTGAAATAATGGTAGGATCGTAAACTACCTTTACTACTTCTGCATGTCCTGTACGCCCTGAGCAAATCTCTCTGTAGGTAGGTGTTCCAGGTACAGTTCCTCCCATATAACCAGGGACTACACTTTTTACTCCTTTGAGGAGTTCCATAACAGCCTCTACACACCAGAAGCATCCGCCTCCAAGGACAATTTCCTTATTTTCTAATCCCATTCTTTTAACCTATTTCCGTCTAGTTTTAAAAATATAAAAAGTAACAATGTAAATCCTAGCATTCCAGAGCCTCCATAACTTAAATAGGGCAACGGAATTCCTATGGTTGGAAGTAATCCCAGTACCATTCCAATATTAATAATATAATGAATACTCAATATAGAGACCACTCCATACCCAAAAATGCGGTTAAACGAATTACTTTGTCTTTCGCTTAAAAATAATAGCCTCAACAAAAGTGTTGTGAATAACAGTACCACTACTGTGGTTCCTAAAAAACCCCACTCTTCACCTAATGTACTAAAAATATAATCGGAGTGTTGTTCAGGCACAAAATCTCCCTTTGTCCTAGTGCCCTCTAAAAACCCTTTTCCAAAAAATCCACCAGCTCTAATAGCCTCTGTAGATTGGTAGGTGTTGTATCCAATTGATCTATTGATTTTTTCTAAAATTTCGGGATCTGTCTCAAGGTCTAACCAAAGGCTAAAACGATCCCGGTGTCTTTGCTCGAAAACTTCGTTGAAAACATAATTTACACTAGTGGCAAAAAGTACTCCTGCCAAAAGTCCAAAACTTAATTTGGTCCAAGACCATTTTATTCTTTTAGGTTTTAACATAAATCCTAAACCACCACCCAAAACCAGACCTCCAATACTCCAAATAACCCCCCATTTTAATACGGCCATAAATAATAGGATAGCGGCAAAAACACCCCAAAATAATTTCAATGAAAATCCCTCTCGAAATAACACAAAAGACAAAGCAAAAAACACTAATGCAGAACCAGGATCCGGTTGGGGAATAACGAGTAATGCAGGAATCAATAGAATACCAAATGCTATAGCAGCGTGTAGGTTATTTTTAATATCCGTTTGTATGTCGCTTAAATATTTAGCAAGCGCTATAGCCGTTGCTATTTTTGCCAGTTCAGAAGGTTGAAAATTAAAAAAACCAAGATTGTACCAGGAAGTAGCTCCAGCAATTGTTTTTCCAAAGACAAATAGGCCTGAAAGTAATAAAAGCGCAGTAAAGTAGTAAATAGCAGCAAATCGCTCAAAGGCTTTTGTGTTTACAATAAAAATAAATCCTGCGGCACATAGACTTATAATAATAAAGAAAAATTGCTTGCCATAAATAGTGCTAAAGTCAAAAATGCTACTGTGATTTTCCGTAACCGTGCTAGAGTAAATATTCACCCAGCCTACAAATACCAAAATAAGGTATAAGATAATTGAAACCCAATCTACCCTTATTTTTCCTATGCTACCACGCATATTCGTTTATTTTAAAGGGTTTGCCACTTAAAGGTTTTGCGTATTCTTTTTCTAAACTGCTTTCAAGTATTTTATTTTCGAGGGATTTATTGCTGATATTACCTTTAAGGTATTTTTCCATCATGAGTGTGGCTATATAGCCAGCATATCTAGAGCCGTAGTACCCGTGTTCTACATAAACAGAAATAGCAATTTCTGGTTTTTCTACTGGAGAAAAGCCCACAAAAATAGAGTGATCAGTCAGCTGCTTTCGTTCTCCGTTAATTCTGGTGTAGTTCTCGCCAGTACCTGTTTTTCCTGCCATAGTAAGTCCTTTTACTTTTAAGTGCTTCGCTGTTCCAGACTCATAAACCTTTTGCATAGCATCAATAATTGGCTCAAAATGTTCTTTGCTAATACTAGTGAATACTGGTTTGTTGTATACACTATCTTTGAAAGGTTTATTGTCAATTTTTCTAAGAATATGAGGTCTAAAATAAAAGCCCCTATTGGCAATTGCTGCAGTCATATTTGCTAATTGAATTGGAGTTGTTGCTACCTCTCCTTGTCCAATAGCGTTAGAAATAAAGTAAGTAGGCCCCCATCTATTGTCTCCATAAAAAGCGTCGTAAAACGGAACGCCGGGGATTCTTCCTGGAGCACCTATAGGCAAGTCTGTACCCAAATAATCCCCTAAGCCAAAACTTTTCATATGTGAGACCCAGGCTTCTAGGCCAGCATCTGAGTTGGGATATTTATGGAATATTTTTTTAAAAACTGCCACAAAGTATGCGTTGCAAGACTCAGATATAGCCGTGTATAAGTTTCTTGAACCGCCCCCACAGTGGCATCCTTTTTTATCTTTCCCTACAAAGTATCCATTGTTGCAGTAAACGGTTTCTAAAGGGTTTAAAACCCCTTCTTCTAGAGCAGCAAGTGCATTGATTATTTTAAATGGTGATCCCGGGGAAGGCTGAGCTAATAAACTTCTATCCCAAGTGGGTTTGGCTATAGAGTCGTAATATAAGTTGGTGTAATTTCTAGATCGACTTCTTCCAACCAATAAGGAAGGGTCAAAACTTGGGCCTGTAATGAGGGCTAAAATTTCACCTGTACTTGGTTCAATAGCCACAATGGCTCCGCGTTTATTCTTGAGTAATCTCTCTCCGTATTCTTGAAGTTCTTTATCTAGCGTGATTTGTAAATTTGTTCCTGCTTTAGGTGTTTTGTCATGAGCGCCATTTTTATAAGGCCCTATAATTCTATTGAATCGATCTTTTTGTAGGTATTGGACCCCTTTTTCACCCCGAATAATAGACTCATATTGTTTTTCTACGCCCGTTTTTCCAATGAGTTCTCCAGAGTTGTAGTCTGGGTTGTTCTTCACCTCCCAAGGATTTACTTCGCTAATGTAGCCCAGTACATTGGCTGCAGCAGCTGTTTTATAATCTCTTAAATTTTGTTTTTGAATATAAAATCCTTCGTACTTTCTCATTTTTTCTTGGAAAGCAGCGTAAGTCTCTTTGGAGAGTTTGGACACCATCACAGAAGGCAGCCTAGGGGAGTATCTTTTGGCTCTCTCCATTTGATTTATAAAAGTCTCTCGATTGATATTCAGTAATTGACAAAAAGCCAATGTGTCCTTTAGCCGCACTTCTCTAGGTACTACCATGAGGTCATAGGCTGCCTGGTTGGCTACCAATAATGCATTATTCCTGTCATAGATGTATCCGCGACTGGGGTAGATTGTCTGTGCACTTATTGCAGGATCTGATTTAAAAGCTTCAGGATTAGCACCACTGATTTGTAGACTGCCAAGTTTAATGATAAAGCTAATGGCAGCTATTATAACAACTGAGAAAAGCAATAGTTTTCTCATTTTCTTCTCGGACTTAGTAGTGTGATTAACAGCAGACTAAAAATAAAGCTCACTATTCCAGTGGAAACGGTTTTTTCAAGTACCAGTAACCATTTAGACCAGCTAAATGCTTCCAAGCTAAAATAAACCAAATGGTGTAAAATAATTATTGCTGCGATAAATGTATAACGTTGTGCTAGGGGTGCTTGTTGAATTCTAAAACTTTTTTGCTCAAAGTTCAATCCAAACATAATTCGCATCATTTTAGGCCTTATATAAGCCATAAAAACCAAAACAATGGCATGAAGGGCTAAAGTGTCTAATAAAATATCTAAGCTAAGACCAAATATAAACGCCCAAGTAATCCAAAGACTTCTATTTTTATGGGTAGGATAAATATATAAGAGTAGGGTGTAGATCATTGGGCTAATAAACCCAAACAAAGCCATTTTACTAAATACAAAAGCTTGAATAAGGATCAAAAGAACCACTTTTATAGGCAGGTATATAGGAAGCTCTCTATTCATCTGTATTATTTTCTACCGCTTTAATCTCTTGTTTTAGATGATTTTTTATAACATAAACAGGCCCAATATTTTGCATGTCATTAAACAGTCGCACCTCAATAATATAGTAATTCTTAGCGGCAGTAAGTTTAAAGTCTTCAATAGTACCTACAGGAATATTTTCAGGAAAAATGCTAGACATTCCTCCGCTAATAATAGTGTCGCCTTTTTTGATAGGCGCCAAATCGGGAATGTCGATCAGTTGAACATTGTTGGGTTTTTTTCCATTCCAAACTAAGGATCCAAAATAATCAGTTCCTTTCACCTTGACATTTATTTTAGATTTGCTGTGTAAAATACTCTGAACGGTGGAAAATGAATTTCCGCTGAACTCTATAATTCCAAGAAGTCCTTTTTCATTCACAACACCCATGTCAGTGAACACACTGTCTTGTTCGCCCAAGGAAAGGGTGAGGTAATTGTCTATTCCGGTGAAACTATTTTTTATAATTCTTCCGTTAATGAATTCAAAATTTTTATTAATCAGGGTGGAGTCATGGTTCAATTCATACTTTTCCATAGCGACCAAGCGCTCCATTAAAACCTTATTTTGAGTGGTGAGAAATTCATTTTCGGAAGCCAATGAAAAATAGTCTCCAATGCCACTAAAGAACAAATGAATACCACCACTTAAGCGGCTACTGGTGTTTAAATAACTTGATTTTAAGTAAATATTTTCACTGGTAGTAAGCGCAATCCCAATGAGTAAGTAACACCAAAATAACAAACGCAGCCTATTGCCAAGAAAAAAATCTATAATGCGTTGCATGGGTTGGAGTTTTCTTTAGCCAGGGGCTATTTCATTAAAATACTTTTGAATTTTTCTAAATTCTTTAGAGAAATCCCTGTTCCTCTAACAACAGCTCTAAGGGGGTCCTCTGCAATATAAACAGGTAAATCAGTTTTTAGAGACAAGCGTTTGTCCAGTCCCCTTAACATAGATCCACCTCCGGCTAAAAATATACCTGTATTGTAAATATCTGCGGCCAATTCAGGAGGGGTATTTGAGAGGGTTTCCATTACAGCGTCTTCTATACGCAATATTGACTTGTCTAAAGCCTTTGCAATTTCTCTGTAAGACACTTGCACTTGTTTGGGTTTCCCTGTGAGTAAGTCCCTTCCTTGAACAGACATTTCCTCTGGAGGGCTTTGAAGGTCTTCCGTAGCTGCACCAATGGTAATTTTAATATTTTCAGCGGTACTTTCCCCTACAAAAAGGTTATGTTGCGTACGCATATAATACACAATATCATTAGTGAAAACGTCTCCTGCAATCTTAACAGACTTGTCGCACACAATCCCTCCTAGAGCAATTACGGCAATTTCTGTAGTTCCTCCGCCTATGTCTACAATCATGTTCCCCTTGGGTTCCATAATATCTATACCAATACCAATGGCTGCTGCCATGGGTTCATGAATTAGGTACACTTCTTTTCCGTTTACACGCTCTGCAGATTCTTTTACCGCACGCATTTCTACTTCTGTAATCCCTGAAGGGATACAGATCACCATTCGCAGTGCTGGTGGAAACCATTTTTTCTTAAGAGAAGGAATGTTCTTAATGAACATACTAATCATCTTTTCAGAAGCGTCAAAATCAGCAATAACCCCGTCCTTCAAAGGTCTAATTGTTTTGATGTTTTCATGGGTTTTACCCTGCATGAGGTTGGCCTCTTTACCTACGGCAATAATTTTTCCAGTAGTCCTATCCCTTGCAACGATAGAAGGGCTGTCTACCACAACTTTATCATTGTGAATGATCAGTGTATTGGCCGTTCCTAAATCTATTGCAATGTCTTCAGTTAAAAAATCAAAAAAGCCCATGGGAAAGATGTTAAATTGCTTGGTCTAAGTTAGTGATAACGAAGGTAATAAATTTAATGTTTAAAATGGCGGGTCCCAGTGAGTACCATGGCAATTTTATTTTCATTGCAATAATCTACACTCAATTGGTCTTTGATAGAACCTCCAGGTTGAATCACACTAGTAATTCCAGCATTTCCTGCAATTTCTACACAGTCAGGGAAAGGGAAAAACGCATCACTAGCCATTACAGCGCCCTCTAAGTTAAAAGAGAAGCTGTTAGCCTTGTGAATGGCCTGGTTTAGTGCGTCTACACGGGAAGTCTGACCAGTACCACTAGCACAAAGTTGCTTGTTTTTAGCTAAAACAATGGTGTTAGACTTGGTGTGCTTACACAATTTAGAGGCAAAAATTAAGTCTTCTATGGCCGCTGCATCTGGCTGTGTGTCTGTTACATATTGCAAGTCCTTTACAGCGTCTGTAATACCGTCTTTTTCTTGTAATAAGAAACCGTTTAAACAAGTGCGTAATTGCGTTTGAGGCATTTCAACCTCGTTTTGAATCAAGAGAATTCTGTTCTTTTTTTCCTGAAGTAATGCCTGTGCTTCTGGGGTGAATCCAGGCGCTATAACCACCTCACAAAACAAACTGTGAATCTCAGTGGCTGTCTCCATGTCTATAGGTCTATTGGCAATTAACACTCCTCCAAAAGCAGACACTGGATCTCCGGCAAGTGCGTCTTTGTATGCGGTCACTAAGTTGTCTCTGGTGGCGAGACCGCAGGCATTGTTGTGTTTTAAAATAGCAAAGGTAGGGGCGTCTTCTTTGAACTCTCCCATCAATTGCACTGCTGCATCTACGTCTAGAAGATTGTTGTAAGAGAGCTCTTTTCCATGAAGTTTGGTAAACATCGCCTCAAAATCTCCGAAAAATACCCCTTTTTGGTGAGGGTTTTCTCCGTAGCGAAGTACCTGGCTATTGGTTTCAGAAATTTTTAATTTGTCTATCTGAGAACCCCCATTAAAATAATTAAAGATGGCAGTGTCATAGTGCGAAGAAGTGTTAAAAGATCGCGTAGCGAAATCTTTTCGTTGCGCTAAAGTAGTTGCCCCATCTTGTGTTTTTAAAATATTTAAAAAATCTACATAGTCTGCTCTATCAGACACACAAATAACATCTTTGTAGTTTTTAGCGGCTGCTCTAATGAGCGAAATTCCTCCAATGTCTATCTTTTCTATAATATCTTGTTCACTAGCGCCGCTGGCTACTGTTTTTTCAAAAGGGTATAAATCTACAATGACAATGTCTAATTGAGGGATCTCAAATTCTTTTAACTGTGCCACATCTCCTTCATTGTCCTGTCTGTTTAAAATTCCACCAAATACTTTTGGGTGAAGTGTTTTAACACGGCCTCCTAAAATAGAGGGGTAGCTAGTTACATCTTCTACAGCCACTACTGGAATGCCCATTTCTTTAATAAAGGTTTCTGTACCTCCTGTAGAATACAAGATCACGCCTTGAGCGTGTAAGGTTTCTACAATAGGACCAAGTCCGTCTTTATGAAATACTGAAATTAGTGCTGCGGAGGCTTTTTTTGAACTACTCATGTGTTTGGAATTAAAAAGATATAATAGGGTTAATAAAAGGTGTATTTAAATAAATGAGGCAACTCCTTTACATACGTACTCAAGAAAAGTTTCGTCTTCTTTAGTGAAAGGGTTTATGATCTCAGAGTCAATATCTATCTGGCCTATGTTTTCTCCATTGACAAATATAGGTATCACAATTTCAGACTTAACTGAAATGCTGCAGGCAATATAATTGTCTTGTGCTTTAACGTCTGGTACTACAAAATTTTCATTGCTAAGGGCTACTTGACCACAGATACCCTTACCAAAAGGTATTACAGTATGGTCTGTGGGCGCTCCAACATAGGGCCCAAGTAAAAGCTCTTCTTTCTGACCATTTCTAAAATAAAAACCCACCCAATTGTAATGAGGGATGTTTGTTTCTAACAAAGTACAGATGGTTTTAAGCTTGGTTTCACTATCGTGAGCACAAGCAAAAATGCTGTCTAATTTTGGATAAAGTTCCGTAAACATGTGCTTAGTTTCTTAAATATGCATTCAAACAAAGGCTTTTTTAAAGCTTTGAATCAAAGGACAAAAATACGTTCTTTTTCTCGGTTTTTTTGTACTTTTGTAGGGTGAAAAATAGACTTTCTATATTCATTTCTACCCTTTTGGCACTCTTGGTTTTAGGAGCGTCAACTTCATGGACTTTTGACACCCATTATTGTGGCTCTATAAAAATAGATTCAGCGCTGTTTGGCACCCCAGAAACTTGTGGCATGGAGATGGGGGAAGGGAGCGAATGGTCAAAACCCTCTTGTTGCAATGAAATTGCTGAGGTAGTTGAGCCTACACCTTTATTTAAACAGGCTGTTGAAGCTGTCTTTATTCCTATGTTGGCAGACTTTGTGCTTCTAACTGAATTTAAATTTGAAGTAGTTTCTTGGATTAGCCCCACAGTAAAGCAACTTTTATTTGAGCCGCCTCCACGCAATCAGGGCCATTTACTTTTTATACTATACCAAGCATTTTTAATATAGATCAAGTAGACTTTTTAAAACTTTTTCGTTCAATTGACTTTGAATGTATTGTAATTAATTTAAAAAATCTACCATGAAATATTGTATAAAATACCTGTTCACCCTAGGTATAATTGGGTGCTTTTCAGCCGGTCTTTTCGCTCAAGGCCCGCCAATAACAGCAGACAAACCCATTATGTTGGGTGGCGGAAGTTTTACCGCCAAAACCTTAATTGAACACCGGAAAACGGCTATAGGGACCTTTAAGTACACCCCTTTAATGCTGCACTATTTAATCAGCTCAAATGCACTAGTGGCTGTTCATATTCCCAGAGTTTCCTATGAGCTGGCAGACGGAACTTCTGGCCAGTCCCTGGCCGATGTCAAAATCTTAGCCAAGTACCAATTCCTCAGAATAGACGGTACTGGTAAGACTTTTCGTATGGTCGCAAAGACACTTCAGACGCTTCCAACCGGAGAAGCACTTGGCGTCATGGAACTCAGTAGTGGTCTGTATCAGGGCTATTATGGCTTTGTAGCCGGTTATGAAAGCCTTAAATACGGGATCTCGTTTGAATTGGGCCTTAATAACATTCCCGAAGGAGATTTAGATTTTCTACAGCACAAACTGGGATTTGGTTTGCCGCTTTTAAAGCCCCAATACCCCAACAGGCAGATTAACTTATTTTTCGAATATACCCAACAGTGGTTATGGGAGCAAAAGGGGTATCAGCTTTTGTATGCCCAAGGCATACAATACGCTCGAAAAAATATCACCTTTGACTTGGCGTATCAGCTTCCTTTGGTGAATGATATGCCTCAAAATATGACTTTTAACAGAAGCTTGTTTTTAGGAACTCGCTTTACTTTTTAACGGATTAAAAAACAACATGATGAAAACAATAGTATTATTTTTTAGCCTTCTAGTGCTCGGTAGCACTGTGGCTTTTGCACAAAAAAGCATGGATGCATTTGAAGTACAAGTAGACGGTTTAGGCTGTCCATTTTGCGCCTATGGATTAGAGAAAAAGTTCAAAGAATTCAAAGGGATCAAAGACGTGAAAATAGACATTGAAACGGGAGATTTTAGTTTTCAATACCCGGCAGAGAAATCTCTTTCTCTAGCGGCAGTGGTTCAGCAAGTGGAAAAAGCGGGATACACGCCTATGAAAACCGTTATTAGTAGGGCCAATGGACTCGTAGAAACAGACGCGCCTTTAGCCGCCGTAGATCAAGGAGTTGCAGGAGTAGTTTCTGAAAAAATGTTTGTGGCAGGTAATTGCGAAATGTGTGAAGCTAGGATATTGAAAGCTACGTCTAGATTACAAGGGGTGGCTCAGGCCGCATGGAATTCCAAGACTAAAATCTTAGATATTTCATTTGACGCCAATGTCCTAGACCGCCAAAGCATTTCAAAAGCCATTGCAGCAGCAGGGCACGACACCAAAGACCACAAGGCCAGCGGGGAAACCTATGACGGATTGCCTATGTGTTGTAAGTACGAACGTGTAGAAAATAAGTAATATGAGACAGGTAAAATATATATTTTCGATTGTTTTAGTGGTAGTAGTCACTTTAGTGAGTTGCGAGCGTAAGGCACCCCCTACACAGCAGTGGGTGTTAGAAAAAACCATTGAACTGCCAGGGGTTAATCCCATTGGTATAGGTGTTTTTGAGCAGCAGTTTTGGCTCTCAGACGGAGACCATAACAGATTGGTTGCGGTAGATACTACCGGTTTACTCACAGATAGTATCACTGGATTGGATAGGCCTATGCATATAGATGCAACTGCAGCAGGGCTTTGGGTGCCTCAGTATGGCTCAGATACTATTGCACAGTTTAAACTGCCTTCAAAATTTCCTTTACCCCTAATTTTAAAGGATTCTTTAGACGCGCCTGCATCCATTTCAGTTTTTGGGCAGGAGCGTGCTATTGCAGATTTTTATAACCATAGGATTCTCTACTTCAATGGAATGGATTGGATTTCTATAGGTACCGAGGGAAAAGAAGCTGGACAGTTTTACTACCCTACAGATGTGCAAATTACAGCGGATCATATTTGGGTGGCAGACGCCTATAACAATAGAATACAACTGTTTAATAAGCAAGGTGCTTTTGTGAGAATCATTGGAGCCGATCAGAAAATGAATGCAGCCACCGGTTTATTTGTAAGCGAAAATCAGGTTTTTGTAACTGATTTTGAGCACCACAGACTCTTGGTATTTTTTAAAGATGGTCAATTGGCTCAGGTCATTGAAGCTGGTCTGGAGAAGCCTATAGACGCAATAATTCATGAGGAGAAATTATATGTGATTGATTATAAAAAGCAGCAGATGAACCGTTATTATTTTGACCATTAATGAATACGACAACAATTTATAGTATAGAGGGAATGACTTGCATGGGCTGTGTAGCCCATGTTAAAAAGACCATTGAAGCCATGGAAGGAGTAGCGCATGTGATAGTAGATTTGCCTTTAAAACGTGCTTTTGTACATGCCAATACGATCATTGAATTTCAAGCAATTCAAAAATTATTGGGAGAGAAGTATAGTGTAGCGGTATTGGAACAGGATAAAATTGTCACTGCTGTTTCTCAGGGAGATTCACACAGTGTAAGCGACCATTTAAATATAGCTGATTCTCCTTGGAAACAGCTTAAGCCACTTTATTTAATCTTTGGATTCTTGATTGGCGGTGTTTTTCTAGCCTATTTTTCAGAGCTGCGAGCTCTGGGATTTGATCCCGTTTGGCCAGAGATGATGCTAGATTTTATGGCTTTGTTTTATTTGGTGTTTGCCTTTTTTAAATTATTAGATTTAAAGGGGTTTCCCCAGAGTTTTGCCATGTATGATCCCATTGCTAAACGCCTTTCTTTTTATGGTAAAATCTATCCTTTTATTGAGTTGGGGTTGGGGACCATGCTTTTAATGCGGGTGGGCATCACTCAAGTACTGGTCGTGACTCTTGTTATTTTGGGCGCCACCACTATAGGGGTGGTGCAGTCTCTTTTAAACAAGCGACAAATTCAATGCGCCTGTTTGGGGACTGCTTTAAAACTCCCTATGACGCAGGCCACTTTTATTGAAAATGCGATTATGATCGCTATGGCCTTGGTAATGCTGTTGTAGCGCTAGGGCTTATACGATATTTATGATAAAAAAACCCCCTTTGGATACGTCCAAAGGGGGTTTTTATGTGTTGTAAAATATTACATCATGCCTGGCATTCCGCCGCCGCCCATTGCTGGTCCAGCATGAGAGTGGCCACTTTCTTCTTTAATGTCCGTTAAGGCACATTCTGTAGTTAAGATCATTCCGGCAACAGAGGCCGCATTCTCAAGGGCTACTCTGGTTACTTTCTTAGGATCTATAATTCCTGCCTTAAGCATATTGGTATAAGTTTCTGTTTTAGCGTCATATCCAAAATCTGCTTTGCCTTCTATTACTTTAGACACTACCACTGAGCCTTCTCCTCCAGCATTTTCTACGATGGTTCTAAGCGGTGCTTCAATAGCTCTGGCCACAATCTGAATACCTGTTTCCTCGTCTGGATTAATGGCTTTTACCTTAGCTAAAACAGATTTTGCTCTAACCAAAGCTACTCCACCACCTGCGACAATACCTTCTTCTACTGCTGCTCTTGTAGCGTGAAGGGCGTCGTCTACGCGGTCTTTTTTCTCCTTCATTTC